>JACCED010391515.1_pt1 | contig 18336 bp, 14 predicted proteins | sample 7455021 | NCBI WGS metagenome assembly JACCED01 (sample SAMN15323456, study PRJNA562643) | freshwater metagenome | isolation source: river surface water | place: USA:Blue River Watershed | collected 2017-08-19 | reverse complement strand
CGTGCGTGACTTCGCGTTCGCGCTCAAGTACCGCCTGCCCATCGTGCAGGTGGTCGATGTCGCCGGTCAGGTCTTTGACGCCAGCGCCTGGCAGGACTGGTACGCCGACAAGACGCGCGGCGTCACCATCAACTCCGACATCTACAGCGGTTATTCCTATCAAGAGGCGGTCAACGTGATCGCGAACGCGCGGGCGCAAAAGGGCCTGGGCGAGAAAAAAACCACCTGGCGTCTGCGTGACTGGGGCGTGAGCCGCCAGCGTTACTGGGGCACGCCGATCCCGATCATCCACTGCGACACGCACGGTGCCGTGCCGGTGCCCGAGAAGGCCCTGCCGGTCGTGCTGCCCGAGGACCTGATCCCCGACGGCAGCGGCAACCCGCTCAACAAGTGCGAGGCCTTCCTGAAGGTGGACTGCCCCTGCTGCGGCAAGCCCGCGCGGCGCGAGACCGACACCATGGACACCTTTGTGGATTCGTCCTGGTATTTCATGCGCTATTGCGACCCGACCAACACCGAGAAGATGGTGGCAGAGGGTGCGGACTATTGGATGCCGATGGACCAATACATTGGCGGTATCGAACACGCCATCCTGCACTTGCTCTACGCGCGCTTTTGGACCAAGGTCATGCGCGACCTGGGCCTGGTCAAGGTCGACGAGCCCTTCAGCAAGCTGCTCACGCAGGGCATGGTGCTGAACCACATTTATTCGCGCCGCACCGCCAAGGGCGGCAAGGACTACTTCTGGCCGCACGACGTCGAGCATGTGCTCGACGATTCAGGCAAGGTCATCGGTGCCAAGCTCAAGAACGAAGCCGACAGCGGCGACGGCCGCTTGCCTGTGGGCACGGCCATCGACTACGAAGGCGTGGGCACCATGTCGAAGTCGAAGAACAACGGCGTGGACCCGCAGGACCTGATTGAGAAATACGGTGCCGACACCGCGCGGCTGTACACCATGTTCACCGCGCCGCCCGAAGTGACGCTGGAGTGGAACGACTCGGCCGTGGAGGGCAGTTACCGTTTCTTGCGCCGTGTGTGGAATTTCGCTTTCAAACACCACGATTTGCTGCGCTCGGCCACCAGTCAGAACCTGAGTCAAGCCGTCTTGGGCGACCCCGCCAAGGCCTTGCGCCGCGAGATGCACCTGGTGCTCAAGCAAGTGGGTTACGACTACGAGCGCATGCAATACAACACCGTGGTGTCCGGCTGCATGAAACTGCTCAACGCGTTGGAAGACTTCAAGCCTGACGGCAGCGCCGGTGACAGCGCCGCACTGTGCGAAGGGGTGTCGCTTTTGATGCGCATGCTCTACCCCGCTTGCCCCCACATCACCGATGAAATATGGCAAGAACTGGGTTACGCCAAGGCTGTTGGCGAGTTGCTCGATGCGCCTTGGCCCCTGGTGGACGAGTCGGCGCTGGAGCGTGACCAGATCGAGTTGATGCTGCAGATCAACGGCAAGCTGCGTGGGTCCATCCAGGTGTCTGCATCGGCCGACAAAGCTCAGATCGAGGCCGCCGCCTTGGGCCATGAAGCCTTTGTCAAGCAGGCTGCAGGCGCTGCGCCCAAAAAGGTGATTGTGGTGCCCGGTCGCTTGGTCAACGTGGTGGTCTGAGGGCGGCTGAGCATGAACCCCCCAAGCCGACGTCGTTTGCTGGGTTTGTTCGCCATGCCTGTGGTGGTGGGTTTGACCGCTTGTGGCTTTCAGTTGCGCACGGTCGGTGATTACCCTTTCAAGACGCTTTATGCCAACTTTGCGATCGAATCCCCGTTGGGGGTGGAGTTGCGCCGCAATTTGTTGGGCACCAGGCGCATCGAGGTGTGGAGCGATCCCCAGCAAATGCTCAAGGCCGACGTCATCTTGGACATTTTGAGCGAAGAGCGCCAGCAGGTGGTGGTCGGCATCAATGCCTTGGGGCAGGTGCGTGAATTGCAGCTGCGCTTGCGTGTCAAGTTTCGCTTGCGTTCACCCGATGGCCTGACCTGGATCGATGGGGTGGAATTGTCACAGCAGCGTGACTTGAGCTTCACGGAGACTGCGGCTTTGTCCAAGGAAATCGAGCAGGCCATGATGTACCGAGACATGCAAAGCGACATCGTGCAGCAGATGATGCGGCGCTTGGCGATGGTGAAACCGCCCGCCAAACAGAGTCCTTCGCCAGCGCTCAAGCCTTGACGCCAAGATGCAACTGAACCCCTCACAGCTGTCTGCCCATTTGCAAAAAGGCTTGCGCAGTCTGTATGTTTTGCAGGGCGATGAGCCCTTGTTGCAGCAAGAGGCGGCCGACGCCATCCGGGCAGCGGCTCGGCTGCAGGGCTATACCGAGCGCAGCGTGTTCACCGTGTCGGGGGCACATTTTGATTGGAGCGAAGTCTTGGCTGCTGGAGGCTCCCTCAGCTTGTTTGCAGACAAGCAAATCCTGGAAGTGCGCATTCCCTCTGGCAAGCCGGGCAAAGAGGGGAGTCAAGCGCTTCAGCAGTTGGCCGCCTCTGCCGAAGGCCAAGACAGCACCTTGACCTTGATCACTTTGCCGCGCCTGGATGCGCCCACCCGCAAAGGGGCCTGGTTTGGTGCGCTGGAAAATTTCGGGGTCTCCCTGCAAATCGATCCTGTAGAGCGCAGTGCTTTGCCTGCCTGGATCGCCCAGCGCCTGCAGCTTCAAGGTCAGAGCGTCTTGCCGGGTGAAGAGGGGCAGCGCACCCTGCAATTTTTTGCAGACCGGGTAGAGGGCAATCTGTTGGCCGCTTTTCAGGAAATTCAAAAGTTGGGCTTGCTCTATCCCCCCGGCCACATCAGCCAGGCCCAGGTGGAAGCGTCTGTGGTGAATGTGGCCCGTTATGACGTCTTCAAGTTGTCCGAATCGGTGTTGTCCGGGCAAGTCGCGCGGGTGCAGCGCATGCTCGACGGTTTGCAGGCCGAAGGAGAGGCCGCTGTGTTGGTGCACTACACCCTGGCCGAAGACATCCGCGCCCTCAAGCGTGTGAAAGACGCCATGGCGGCAGGCAAACCTTTGCCCATGGCCCTGCGCGAGCAGCGCATTTGGGGAACGCGTGAACGTTTGTTTGAGCGGGTGCTGCCGCGCTTGACTGAAACGCGGCTCAGCGGTCTGTTGTTGGCGGCCCACCAAGTGGACGGCATCGTCAAAGGTTTGAAAGTGCCAGACTGGCCGACGGAGCCATGGCAGGCCTTGCAGCGTTTGGCGGTGCGTTTTTCCCGTTTTTGCATGGTGCGCTGAGGCTCTTGAGCATCTGCGAAAATGGGCGCATGACCGAACTGAACACCGCTGCTCACATGCAGGCCTTGGGCCAGCAAGCCAAAAAAGCGTCGGCCCTGATGGCCAAGGCCTCTGCGGCCACCAAGAACGCGGCTTTGCGCCGTTTGGCCGCCCTGCTGCGCGAAAACACCCAGGCCCTGCAAGCCGACAACGCCAGGGACCTGGACCGTGCCCGCGCCGCCGGTTTGGCCGAGCCTATGGTGGACCGCCTGAAACTCAGCCCCAAAGTGCTGGAAACCTGTGCCCAAGGCTGCGAGCAGCTGGCCGCCATGCCCGATGTGATCGGCGAGATCATTGGCATGAAGCAGGTGCCCAGCGGCATCCGGGTGGGCCAGATGCGGGTGCCGATTGGCGTGTTTGGCATGATTTTCGAGAGCCGCCCCAATGTGACCATCGAAGCGGCCAGCCTGTCCATCAAGAGCGGCAACGCCTGTATCTTGCGCGGCGGCTCCGAGGCCATTGAGTCGAACAAAGCCCTGGCCCGTCTGGTGCAGCAAGCGCTGACCGACAGCGGCTTGCCGCTGGACGCCGTGCAGCTGGTGCAAACCACCGACCGCGCTGCTGTGGGCCAACTGATCACCATGCCGCAATTTGTGGATGTGGTCATCCCGCGCGGTGGCAAGGGTTTGATCGAGCGCATCAGCGCCGAAGCCAAGGTGCCCGTCATCAAGCATCTGGATGGCAATTGCCACACCTATGTGGACGATCCGTGCGACATCGGCATGGCTGTGAAGGTGGCCGACAACGCCAAAACCCAGAAGTACAGCCCCTGCAATGCCAGCGAGAGCTTGTTGGTGGCGCAGGGCGTGGCTGGCGAGTTTTTGCCCCAAATCGGCGCCATTTACGCCGCCAAAGGCGTGGAGATGCGCTGCTGCCCAGAATCCAAAGCCATTTTGAGCCAGGTAACAGGGGCCCGTTTGGAAGACGCCACCGAGCAAGATTGGTTCGAGGAATACCTCGCGCCCATCATCAGCGTCAAGGTGGTTGCAGGGCTGGATGAGGCGATTGCCCACATCAACCACTACAGCAGCCACCACACCGATGCCATCCTGACCCGCGACCACATGCACGCCCAGCGTTTCTTGCGCGAAGTGGACTCGGCCAGCGTCATGGTCAACGCCAGCACCCGCTTTGCCGATGGTTTTGAGTATGGTTTGGGCGCGGAGATCGGCATCAGCACAGACAAATTCCATGCCCGGGGTCCGGTGGGCATCGAAGGCCTGACTTCACTCAAGTACGTGGTGCTGGGTGAAGGTGAGGTGCGTGTCTGATGCTTGCAAAGCCAGGCTTTGGCCACATATGAATTTTGTTTTTGTTCACCAAGCTCCTTAAAGGTCGCCCATGGTCCCCCACCTCGTCACCGCCTTGACTGGCCCCATCAATGAGCTGGAGCAGCGCATCCTCGACTCCATGCCCGCCATCGAGCGCTGGTTTCGCCTGGAGTGGATGGAGCACACGCCGCCGTTTTACACCTCGGTGGACATCCGCAATGCGGGCTTCAAGCTGGCTCCGGTGGACACCAACCTTTATCCGGGTGGCTGGAACAACCTGACGCCCGAGATGCTGCCTTTGGCGGTGCAGGCGGCGCAGGCGGCCATCGAAAAGATCTGCCCTGAGGCGAAAAACCTGCTGATCATTCCCGAGAACCACACCCGCAATACTTTTTACCTGACCAATGTGGCGCAGTTGCAGCGCATCTTCCACATGGCGGGCCTGAATGTGCGTTTGGGCTCGATCAACCCCGAGATCAAGGACACCACGGTCATCGATTTGCCCAATGGCGAGAGTGTGACCCTGGAGCCGGTGGTGCGCAGCCAGCACCGCCTGGGCCTGAAAGACTTTGACCCTTGCACCATCTTGCTCAACAACGATTTGTCGGCCGGGGCGCCAGGCATTCTGGAGGAGCTGCACGAGCAGTTTTTGCTGCCGCCGCTGCACGCGGGCTGGAGCGTGCGCCGCAAGACCAAGCATTTTCAGAGCTATGAAGAAGTGGCCAAACGTTTTGGCAAGTTGCTGGGCATCGACCCGTGGCTCATCAACCCGATGTTCAGCCAGTGCGGTGATGTGAACTTTGCCGAAGGCACGGGCATGGAATGCCTGCGCAGCAATGTGGATGCGCTGCTGACCAAGATCAAGCGCAAATACAAGGAATACGGCATCAACGAAAAGCCCTTTGTGGTCGTCAAGGCCGACAACGGCACTTACGGCATGGGCATCATGACGGTGCGTGACGTGGCCGATCTGGATGCCATCAACCGCAAGACCCGCAACAAGATGAATGTGATCAAGGACGGCCAGACCGTCAATGATGTGATCATTCAGGAAGGTGTGCTCACCAACGAGCGCATCAACGATGCGGTGGCCGAGCCGGTGGTGTACATGATGGACCGTTATGTGGTGGGTGGTTTTTACCGCGTGCATGCCGAGCGCGGCGTGGACGAAAACCTGAACGCCCCCGGGGCCAGCTTTGTGCCCCTGGCCTTTGCCGACACCCCGCACCTGCCCCAACCGGGCGTCAAACCCGGCGCCAGCGTGCCCAACCGTTTTTACATGTACGGCGTGATCGGCCGCCTGGCCATGCTGGCCGCCAGTTACGAACTGGAAGCCACCGACCCCGAGGCCGAGGTCTACGACTGATGAAGTTCAACCAGGGCGTTTCAGCGTGTCGGTACCATGCCCTGGCGTCAGGGACACCCTCTGTTTTCAGGGTGTTGCGCTCAAAAGTTGCTGCACTGCAACATTTTCGTGACCTGTCCGGTGACACCGGCTCAGGCTTGGGCGCACAATAGCGCCCATACCAACCATCAGGCCTGACCCCGTTCGGGCTTTTTCTCTGTGTCCTCCTCAAAATCCTCTCTCGCCGCCCTGACCCTGGGGGCCATTGGTGTGGTGTACGGCGACATTGGCACCAGCGTGCTGTATGCCATGAAAGAGGTGTTTGGTTCAGGCCACGTCCCTTTCACGCCCGCCAACGTTTACGGCATTCTGTCGATCTTTTTCTGGACCTTGACGACCATTGTCTCGGTCAAATACGTGGTGTTGGTGCTGCGCGCAGACAACCACGGCGAAGGGGGGTTGGTGGCCATGTTGGCACTGGCTTCCCAATCGGTCAAAGACAAGCCCCAGTTGCGCAAAGTGTTGCTCTTGGTCGGTATTTTTGGCACTTGCCTGTTTTATGGCGATGGCGTCATCACCCCGGCCATCTCGGTGTTGTCGGCGGTTGAGGGCTTGGAGATCATCTCGCCGACGTTCAAAAAATTCGTCATCCCGCTGACCCTCTTGATTTTGTTCATTTTGTTTTGGGTACAAAAGCGGGGAACGGCAGGCATCGGCAAGTTTTTTGGTCCGATCACCCTGGTCTGGTTTCTGGCGATTGCCGTGTTGGGGGTCTCCCACATCGTCCAGCGCCCGGAAATTTTGTTGGCCATCAGCCCGCACCATGCGCTGGGCTTCATGTGGCACAACCCCGGCACCACTTTCATCATTTTGGGCGCCGTGGTTTTGTGTGTGACGGGTGCCGAGGCCCTGTATGCCGACATGGGCCATTTTGGGAAAAAACCGATCCGCTTGGCCTGGTTCAGCGTGGTCATGCCTTCCCTGACCTTGAACTATTTTGGCCAAGGTGCCTGGTTACTGGCCGAGCCCGAGGCGGTGAAAAACCCGTTTTATTTGATGGCCCCTGATTGGGCCTTGTTGCCCATGGTGGGCCTGGCCACCATGGCCACGGTGATCGCCTCGCAGGCCCTGATTTCTGGTGCCTTCAGCGTCACCAAACAGGTCATTCAGCTGGGCTACTTGCCACGCCTGCAAGTGCAGCACACCAGCGAGACCGACACCGGCCAGATTTACATGCCCTTTGTGAATTGGGGCTTGTTTGTGGCCATCGTGCTGGCCGTGGTCATGTTCAAGTCGTCCAGCAACCTGGCGGCGGCTTACGGCATTGCGGTGTGTACCGACATGCTCATCACCACCTTTCTCACTTTTTTTGTCATTCGCTACACCTGGAAGCTGCCCCTGGCCTTGTGCATTGGCGCGACCGGTTTTTTCTTTGTGGTGGATCTGGCGTTTTGGGCGTCCAACATGCTGAAGTTGCTGGACGGCGGCTGGTTCCCGCTGGTGATCGGCGCCGCCATTTTTACCTTGATGCTGACCTGGCACGATGGTCGGCGCTTGCTCAACGACTCCTTGCGCTCGGATGCCTTGCGCTTGAACGACTTTTTGGACGCTGTTTTTTGTGTCCCCCCCGCGCGCGTGGAAGGCACAGCGGTATTTTTGACCTCTGAACTGGGCACCGTGCCCAACGCTTTGCTGCACAACCTCAAGCACAACAAAGTGCTGCACCAGCGCAATTTGTTTGTGACGGTGCGCAGCCACGAAGTGCCCCGAATGGACGCCCGACAGCGCCTGGAGGTCATGCCACTGGGCCATGACTGCTGGCAAGTCATTGTCAACTATGGCTTCAAGGACAACCCCGACTTGCCATCGGCACTGGCCACCATTGAGGACGACGGTTACAAGCTCGACCCGATGACGACCAGCTATTTCTTGTCACGCGACATCGTGATTCCCAAAATCGGCGGCGGCATGGCCAACTGGCGAGAAAAACTGTTTGCCCAGATGCACCACAACGCCAGCGCCGCTGCTGAGTTCTTGAACCTGCCCACCAATGCGGTGGTCGAGTTGGGCTCCAAAATCGAAATCTGACCGCGCATGGTCAAGACACACCTGCTGTACCTGCACGGTTTTCGTTCATCGCCTCAATCGGTCAAGGCGCAAACCATGGCCCGTTGCATCCAGGTGCAACACCCCCAAGTCACCTGGTGGTGTCCGCCATTGCCTGCCTCCCCTCGGCAAGCCATCGACATGCTGCTGCACGGTGTGGCCGCTTGGCCGCGCGATCAGATGGCGGTCATGGGCTCCTCGCTGGGTGGTTTTTATGCCGCATGGCTCTCGGCCCACCTCAGCTGTCCAGCGGTGCTGATCAACCCGGCTGTGCGCCCTTCGCGCGATCTGGCCCGTCACATTGGCGAACACCCGGTCTGGCACGACCCCGCCCAAAGCATTTTTTTTGAGCCTGGCTATGTGCAGGAGCTGCTGGAGCTGGAAAGTCAGCCCTTGCCAACATCGCCCGATACACTGGCTTTGATCGCCCAAGGCGATGAGGTGCTGGACTGGCACGAAATGTTCGCCCGCCATCAGGCGGGCCAGGTGCGGCTGATCGAGGGCAGCGACCATGCCCTGAGCGATTTCGAGATGTACTTGCCGCAAATCCTTGAATTTCTGAAGCTGGCTTGAAGCCCGGCGGGCCGAATGGTCGGGTGGCATGGGAAAATCCGGCCATGTACGTATTATTTGAAGATGCCGGCAAATTCATGGCCGGTCGGATCATGTCCGAAGCCGAGGCCTCTGCGCAGGTCGAACTGGACTCGGGCAAACGGGTCAAAGTCAAGTCGGCCCACTTGTTGCTCAAATTTGACAAACCAACCCCCGCCAGCTTGCTCAGCGATGCCGCCGCATTGAGCCAGAGCATCGAGTTGGAACTGGCTTACGAATGCGCGCCGGACGAGGAGTTCGGGTTTGGCGACCTGGCCAAAGACTATTTCAGCACCAACGCCAGCACCGTGGAGCAAGTGGCGTCTTTGCTGCGTCTGCACGAAGCGCCGCACTACTTTCGCCGGGGGGGCAGCAAAGGCCGCTTCAGGAAAGCCCCGGCCGAGATCGTGCAGCAGGCCTTGCTGGCCATCGAGAAGAAAAAGCAGGTGCAGGCCCTGATCGAAGCCTGGTCTGCTGAATTGGTGGGCGGATCATGCCCCGAGCCGATCCGTGAGCAGCTGTACAAAATCCTGTTTCGCCCCGACAAAAACGCCCCCGAATACAAGGCGGTGGTCGAAGCCAGCAAAAGCAGCCAGACCGCACCCTTGGCTTTGCTGCAAAGCGCCGGGGCCATCGCCTCGGCCTGGGATTTTCATTGGCAGCGTTTTTTGTTCGACCTCTTCCCCAAGGGCACAGGCTTTCCCGCGCTCCAGGCCCCGGCCGTCACAGATGCCTTGCCGCTGGCCCCGGTGCAGGCTTTTTCGATTGACGATTCACACACCACCGAGATCGATGACGCCTTGTCCCTGCAAGGGCTGGGCACGGGCACGGTCACCGTGGGCATCCACATCGCCGCACCCGGCTTGGCCCTGACGCCGGGCAGTCCGATCGACCAATTGGGTCGTCAGCGCCTGTCCACCGTCTACATGCCCGGCTACAAAATCACCATGCTGCCCGACAGCGTGGTGCAGGCTTACACCTTGACCGAAGGGCGCGATTGTCCCGCTGTGTCCTTGTATGTGACGTTCAGCGAAGACACGCTCGAAGTGCAAGCCAGCGAAACCCGGCTGGAGAGGGTGCCGATTTTGGTCAATCTGCGGCATGACCAGCTCGATGAGCGCATCACCCGCGAGTGGCTCGAAGGCGAGGACCAGAGCGACCATGCCGATGTGCCGGTGAGCCGCGCCACGCTGGGCTTTTTCTGGCGTCTGGCCCAGACCCTGAAAGCGCGGCGCGAAGTGGTGCGCGGCAAGCCCGAGACCTTCAACCGACCCGACTACAGCTTCAAGCTCGATCGTCCCAGTAACGACACCCCCCCGACGGGCGAAGAGACCGTGCTGATTGGCACGCGCAAGCGCGGTGCACCGCTCGATTTGATGGTGGCCGAAGCCATGATTTTGGCCAACAGCACCTGGGGCCAGTGGCTGGCCCAGTTGGGCGTGCCTGGCATCTACCGCAGCCAGGCCAGCATGGCGCCGGGCGTGAAGGTGCGCATGGGCACCAAGGCATTGCCGCATGCGGGCATTGGCGTGCCCAGCTACGCCTGGAGCACTTCGCCGCTGCGCCGCTACACCGACTTGGTGAACCAGTGGCAAATCATTGCCTGTGCCCGCCACGGTGCCACGGCCGCTTTGGCCGCGCCCTTCAAGCCCAAAGACGCGGAGTTGTTCTCCATCATCAGTGGCTTTGACGCGGCTTACAGCGCCTACAACAGTGTGCAGTCCAGCATGGAGCGCTACTGGACCCTGCGCCATGTGCAGCAGCAAGGCATCGAGGAGCTCGAGGCCAGTCTGGTCAAGGAAATGGGGGGCGGCATCTGGCTGGTGCGCGCTGACACCTTGCCCTTGATGTTCAGCGTGATGGGCGCGCAAAGCCTGCCGCGTGGCGCGCGCGTGCGCGTCAAATTGGCCGAGGTGGACCTGATGGCGCTGGATGTGCGCGGGACCGTGACCGAGCATTTGGACGCCGATGCTCAAGCGTTGATGGAGGCCGAAGACAGCGAAGACGAGGACAACCTGCCAGCAGGCCCGGTGACCATTGCGGTCGACCTCAGCGACAGCCCGCAGGACTTGTCCGCCTGAGCCATGCGTGCATTGGGTCGTTGGTTGATGCTCCTGCTCTTGGCCTTTCTGGGCTTGCAGCTGTTTTTTGTATTGCGGATAGCGAGCATGAACTGGGTCATGCCTGAGTCCACCACTTTCCAGCGCTCACAGGCCTGGCAAATTGTGACCCGCCAGGGGCAATTGCCGTGGCGCCAGGAGCCGATCGCATGGCGCGACATGAGCGCCAAACTGCAGCGTGCAGTCGTGGCCTCGGAGGATGCCGCATTCATTCAGCATCAGGGCGTGTGGTGGCAATCGCTGGAAAGCGCCTGGGAAAAAAATGCCAAAGCCAAAGCCCAAGCTGAAAAGCGTGCCCAAAAGCAGCCCGACCAAGCGCTTGCGGTGAAAATCGTTGGAGGCTCGACCATCACCCAGCAACTGGCCAAAAACCTTTTTCTGTCTGGCGAACGCACCTTGGTGCGCAAAGGTCAGGAGTTGCTGATGACGCTGACCCTGGAGATTTTCTTGAGCAAAAAACGCATTCTGGAAATCTACCTCAACAATGTCGAGTGGGGTGAGGGCGTCTTTGGCATTGAAGCGGCAGCGCAGCATTACTTTCGCAAGAGCGCGGTCAAACTCAGTGCATGGGAGTCAGCCCGTCTCGCGGTCATGTTGCCCCGGCCGCGCCATTTTGAAAAACTGCCCCAGTCGCCCTACTTGGCTCAGCGTGCAGAGACCATCATGGGCCGCATGAACGATGTGGTGTTGCCATGAGCCTGACCACAGCCACGCCTTCACCTTTGCGCATTTTGGGGATCGACCCTGGCTTGCAAACCACGGGGTTTGGCGTGATTGACATCACCGGTTCCCGTTTGCAATACGTGGCCAGTGGCGTGATCGAAACGACCCGGGAAGAAATGGGCAATTTGCCCGCTCGGCTCAAAGTGATTTACGACGGGATACGGGAAATCACGGAGCGCTACCAACCCGATGTGGCTTCGGTGGAGATCGTGTTCGTCAACATCAACCCGCAAGCCACCTTGCTCTTGGGCCAGGCCCGTGGCTGTTGCGTCACGGCTTTGGTCTCGTGCGGCCTGCCGGTGGCCGAATACACCGCCTTGCAGATGAAGCAATCGGTGACTGGACACGGCCGCGCCGCCAAATCGCAGATTCAGGAAATGGTCAAGCGCCTGTTGCAATTGCCCGTACTGCCCCGACAAGACGCCGCCGATGCTTTGGGCATGGCCATCACCCATGCCCATGCCAGTCCGTCGATGAACAAGTTGGCCGCGCAAGGCGTGCTCAGCCGCAAAACACACGGCATGTTCAGAAGCGGTCGCAGCCACTGAGGCTTGCGGTCCTTCAAACTTCAAACTTCAAAGTTGTCAATCAGGCGGGTGGTGCCCAACTTCGCTGCACCCAACACCACCAGAGCATCACCGGCTTGAGGCGCTTGCAGGTCGTGGCGACGACGGACGGTGAGGTAGTCGGGTTGCCAACCCCTTTGGCGCAGACCTTCCATGGCCTTGGCCTCCAGATGGGGCAGTTGGGCAGCCAGGGCGTGGGTGGCGGCCAATGCATCGCGGCCCAAGGCGCGCAGGGCCAGACTCAGTTGCAAGGCTTCGGTTCGTTCAGAGGCGCTCAAGTAGCCGTTGCGCGAGCTCAGAGCCAACCCGTCTTCGGCGCGGCAGGTGTTCACCCCCGTCACTTCAATCGGCAGGGCAAACTGGCGCACCATTTGCCGGATCACCAAGAGCTGCTGGTAGTCTTTTTTGCCAAACACCGCCACACCCTGAGATTTGCCTGCAAACACGCTCATGAAAAGTTTCATGACCACCGTGGAGACCCCTGTGAAGAACCCGGGCCGAAATTCGCCCTCGAGGATGTCGCCCAGCGCCGGGTCGGCGTGCACCTTGACGGTTTGGGTTTCCGGATAGAGGTCGGTTTCGCGCGGCGCGAACAGCACATCGCAGCCAGCCGCCTGCAGTTTGGCGCAATCGGCCTCCCAGGTGCGGGGGTAACTGTCAAAGTCCTCGTGCGGCAAAAACTGAAGACGGTTCACGAAGATGCTGGCCACCGTGCAGTCGCCCTGAGGTTTGGCGTGTTCGATCAGCTGGATATGACCGGCGTGCAGGTTGCCCATGGTGGGCACAAAAGCGGGGCGATGGCAGGGGGCCAGGTGCTGGCGCAGTTCGGCGATCGATCGGGCGATGAGCATGAGAGAAATGGCCTTTACCAGGCGTGCAAGGCGTTGTCAGGAAAGCTGCCGTCCTTGACGGCATGCACATAGGCGCTCATGGCTTCGAGCACACTGCCTTGGCCGACCATGAAATTGCGCACGAACTTGGGGTTCTTGCCCAGGTTGATGCCCAGCATGTCGTGCATCACCAAGACCTGGCCTGCGGTGCCCTTGCCCGCACCAATGCCAATGGTGTGGCAGCGAGTCAGGGCCAGGGTGAGCTCGGCAGCCAGCGCAGCAGGCACCATTTCCAGCACCAGCATGCTGGCGCCTGCGTCTTGCAGAGCCAGGGCTTCCTGGCGCAATTTGTCCGCTGTGTCGCCCCGGCCCTGAACGCGGTAGCCGCCCAAGGCGTGGACGGTTTGCGGGGTCAGACCGAGATGGGCACACACGGGAATGCCCCGTTCGACCAAAAACCGAACCGTCTCGGTGGTCCAGCCGCCACCTTCGAGTTTGACCATGTGCGCACCTGCCTGCATGAGCACGGTGGCGCTGTGCAGGGCTTGTTCGCGAGACGCCTGATAGCTGCCAAAGGGCAAATCGCCGATGATCCAGCTGGTGCCTTGTACACGCCGAATACCGCGGGCCACACTTTCGGTGTGGTAGCGCATGGTGTCCAGACTCACCCCCACGGTGCTGGGCAATCCCTGGCACACCATGCCCAGGGAGTCGCCAACCAAAATGCACTCCACGCCAGCTGCGTCTGCCACCGCGGCAAAGGTGGCATCGTAGGCGGTGAGCATGGTGATTTTTTCACCCCGCTCTCGCATTTCGTTCAGGCGGGGCAGACTGATGGGTTTGCGCGCGGCCACGGGCGAAGCCGGTGGCAGGGTGCCGTACGGTGTGACGGTGGATGCGGTCATGGGCGAGGCTTTCGGGGTCGGGGCAAGGCGCCCGATCAATGGGGTGTGTAAGCCAGTCTGACGTAGATGGGCGCAAAAGCTTCCGCTTGGGTAATTTCGATCAGGGTTTCTTTGGCCAATTCCAGCAGGGCAATGAAGGTCACCACCAAGACAGGGGTGCCCAAGCTGGGGTCAAACAAGTGTTCGAATTCGACAAATTTGCGACCTTGCAAGTGTTTGAGCACGATGCTCATGTGTTCGCGCACGCTGAGTTCTTCGCGGCTGATCTTGTGGTGCTGCACCAGGTTGGCCCGTTTGAGGATGTCGCGCCAGGCCGATTGCAATTCGTCCATGCTGACATCCGGAAAACGCGGCTGCAGACTTTGCTCCATATAAACCTGCGCCTGCAAAAAATCCCGTCCGTATTGCGGAATCGCGTTCAATGCCATCGAAGCGAGCTTCATTTGCTCGTATTCAAGCAGGCGGCGCACCAGTTCAGCACGGGGGTCCTCGGCTTCTTCGCCATCGGCCGCCCGTTTGGGCGGCAGCAGCATGCGTGACTTGATTTCGATCAGCATGGCCGCCATCAGCAGGTATTCGGCGGCCAACTCCAGGTTGTGCAGGCGGATTTCATCCACATAGCTCAGGTACTGGCGTGTCACGCCAGCCATGGGGATATCCAGGATGTTGAAATTCTGTTTGCGGATCAGGTAGAGCAACAAGTCCAGGGGGCCTTCAAAGGCTTCCAGGAAAACTTCCAGTGCGTCTGGCGGGATGTACAAATCCCGAGGCATGGAAAACAGCGGCTCGCCATACAGGCGTGCCACGGCCACGTTGTCCACCACCACGGGCAGAGACGCCTCCACACCTTCTGGGGAGAGGTCGTTTTCGGGAAGGGCAGAACTCATGCCAGGGCCTGCTGGCTCAAGCCTTGGTTTGGTAGACGTAGGGTTGTTGAGGCACGCGCGCGGCCTTGGCGTTGGCCTGAAATTGCGCGTCCATGCCGGTGTCCCACAACAAGGCGCGGCCTTGGCGTTGCTGTGCTTCCAACTCGGGATGCTCGGTTTTGAGGCGTTCCAGGAACTGGGTGGTGTCAGAGGTGTAATGCGGGCGGGCAAAAGGGAACATGGCAGGCCTGTTGGGCAAAACCGCCATTTTAAGGGGTCAGGGCTTCGCTGGATTGGCTTTTTCGGTGGCTGGATGTTTTGTGCACCAACCTGTTTGTGACCCTGGTTTCAGTCTTCCAGATCAATGTGCTGGGCAAAACCCGAACGCTCCAGCAAAGACCGTGGTTGGGCCTGCAGTCCACGCAGCACCAAGCGGCCGCCGTGTTTGCCAAGGCTGCGCTGCAATTGCTCTAAAGCATCCAGCCCAGAGGTGTCCAGTGAAATCAGCTGGCGCGCGTCCAAGCGCATCACGAGTGCGTCGTTCGCCGTATCGGCGGCGTGCTGCAGCGCATCGAGTTTGGCCACCGAGCCAAAAAACAGCGCTCCATACAAACGGCCTTCGATGCGTTGTTCCTGGTGTTCATCGATGTCGGCGCTGAACAAAGCGCTTTGGCGGCGCACAAAGAGCACGATGGCCAAGACCATGCCCAGTTCCACGGCCACGGTCAGGTCGAACACGATGGTGAGGACAAAGGTCGACAGCAGCATGATGCGGTAGTGGTTGCTGAACTGTTTGAGGCGGGCGAATTCGCGCCATTCGCCCATGTTCCAGGCCACGAACAGCAACACACCGGCCAACACCGCCAATGGGATGTGCATGGCCAAGGGCGCGGCCAGCAAGACCACGGCGGCCAGGGTCGCGGCGTGCACGATGCCCGCGACGGGTGAGACCGCGCCTGCTCGGATGTTGGTCACCGTGCGGGCCACCGTGCCGGTGGCGGGCATGCCGCCAAAAAACGGCACCACAGTGTTGGCAATCCCTTGCGCCATGAGCTCTTGGTTGGGGTCGTGTTTGGGCGTGTCGCTGAGCTGGTCGGCCACGCGTGCACACAGGAGCGACTCAATTGCGCCCAGCAAGGCAATGGTCACCGTAGGTGCCACAAGCTGCTTGACGGTTTCCCAAGAAAAGGCAGGCCACTGCAACACCGGCAAGCCTTGGGGGATGCCGCCAAAGCGTGAACCGATGGTCTCCACCGGCAAGCTCAGCACCCAAGCCAACAAGGACAAGGAGATCAGCGCAATGACCGGGCCCGGCAGGCGTGACGTGGCCTTGAGTGCGCTGATGCCTTGGATGTTGTCGATCTGCTTGCGAAACTGCGAGTCCACTGCCCACAAGCGCGGCCACAGAAACAAGCCCAGCACACTCACCATGGCCAAGCCAAAGGCATAGGGGTTGAAGCTGCCGATGGCGCTGACCAGCGTGCCAATTTGGCTGAAGAAGTCGGCCGGCATTTTGTCCACCTGCAAGCCCATGACATCGCGCAACTGTGAGAGGCCCACGAGGACAGCAATCCCGTTGGTAAAACCAATCACCACACTCACTGGCACATAGCGCACCAAGGTGCCCAAGCGGAACCAGCCCAGCAGGAAGAGCAGCACCCCCGCGCTGACGGTGGAGATCAACAGGTTGGCCAAACCGTAGCGCTCGACGATGCCGTAAACGATGACGATGAAGGCACCTGCCGGACCACCAATTTGCACCGAGGTGCCGCCCAAGGCCGAGATCAAAAAGCCCGCGATGATGGCCGTCCACAAACCCGCTTCGGGTTTCAGGCCGCTGGCGATCGCAAAAGCCATGGCCAAAGGCAAGGCCACGATGCCCACCGTGGCACCAGCACCCACATCGAGCGCGAATTTTTGTTGGGTGTAGCCCAGCAGGTCTTGCAGCAGTCGGGGACGAAAGGGCGCCAGTGGCGGTAAACCAGGGAACATGCCGGGGATGTTACTCCTCGGTCGTCTAGGGTTATTACCGGGTTGCGCCTCAGTGGATGCGCATGCCGGGTTTGGCGCCGGGCCAAGGGTGAAGCACGTAAATGCCGGCGTCCGTCTTCTCATCGGCGTGGCTGGCGGCCAGCACCATGCCTTCGGACACGCCGAACTTCATCTTGCGCGGGGCCAGGTTGGCCACCATCACGGTGAGTTTGCCCACCAAGTCTTCCGGCTTGTACATGCTGGCGATGCCTGAAAAGACATTCCGCATACGGCCTTCGCCCACGTCCAACGTCAGTCGCAAGAGCTTGACCGAGCCCTCCACGGCTTCGCAGTTGACGATCTGGGCGATGCGCAAATCGACTTTGACAAAGTCGTCGATGCCGATGGTGGGGGCGATGTCCTCACCACCGGGCATGACTTTTTCTTCCACCACCGCTGGTGGCTCGAACAAAGCGTCGAGTTGCTCGGGGGTGACGCGTTGCATCAGGTGTTGGTAGGCGTTGATGGGGTGGCCTGCGCCCAGCAGGCTTTGCGCCTGGGCGAAGGTGAAGGGTGCCACGTTCAAGAAGGCCTCGACCTGTGCGGCCAAAGCCGGCAAAACGGGTTTGAGCTGCAGACTCAGCAGTCGGAACGCTTCAATGCAAGTGGTGCACACGTCGTGCAAGCGGGCGTCTTGGCCTTCTTGTTTGGCCAAATCCCAGGGTTTGTTTTGGTCCACATAGCTGTTGACCTTGTCGGTCAGCAGCATGATTTCGCGCAGGGCTTTGGCGTATTCGCGCTGGTCGTAGAACGCAGCAACGCTGGGCGCGGCCGCTTGCAAGGCCGACAGCAAAGCTTGGCCGTCGGCGCTCACGGGGCCAAGTTGGCCGCCAAAGCGTTTGGCAATGAAGCCGGCCGAACGGGAAGCGATGTTGACGAATTTGCCGATCAAATCGCTGTTGACCCGTGCCATGAAGTCTTCGGCGTTGAAGTCGATGTCTTCGTTGCGGGCCGAGAGTTTGGCCGCGAGGTAGTAGCGCAGCCACTCGGGGTTCATGCCCAGGCTCAAATATTTGAGCGGGTCCAGGCCCGTGCCGCGGCTCTTGCTCATCTTCTCGCCGTTGTTCACCGTCAAGAAGCCGTGCACGAAGACGCTGTTGGGCGTTTTTCGGCCCGAGAAATGCAGCATCGCCGGCCAGAACAGCGTGTGGAAGGTCACGATGTCTTTGCCGATGAAGTGGTATTGCTCCAGCGCGGGGTTGCCCATGTAGGCGTGGTAGTCCTCGCCGCGCTTGTCCAGCAAGTTCTTGAGCGAGGCCAGGTAGCCCACAGGCGCGTCGAGCCACACATAAAAGTACTTGCCCGGCGCGTCGGGAATCTCGATGCCGAAGTAGGGCGCGTCGCGGGAGATGTCCCAGTCGCCCAGGCCTTCGCTGGTCGTGCCGTCGGGGTTGGTGCGCACCGAAAACCACTCTTTGACCTTGTTGGCCACCTCGGGCTGCAGCTTGCCGTCTTGGGTCCACTGGCTCAAAAAGTCCACGCAACGCGGGTCCGACAATTTTAAGAAGAAATGCTCCGAGGGCTTCAGTTCAGGCTTGGCACCCGACAGGGCTGAGAAGGGGTTGATCAGGTCGGTGGGGGCGTAGACCGCGCCGCAGACTTCGCAGTTGTCGCCGTACTGGTCTTTGGCGTGGCACTTGGGGCACTCGCCTTTGATGAAGCGGTCGGGCAAGAACATGTTCTTTTGCGGGTCAAAGAACTGCT
>JACCED010111806.1_pt1 | contig 18343 bp, 20 predicted proteins | sample 7455021 | NCBI WGS metagenome assembly JACCED01 (sample SAMN15323456, study PRJNA562643) | freshwater metagenome | isolation source: river surface water | place: USA:Blue River Watershed | collected 2017-08-19 | reverse complement strand
GTGTAAATTTCTCTTCTTCATCTTTATCTAAACCAAATAACATCATCATCATAAATGATACTTCTTGTACTGGAACAACATCTTGAATATTTTCAATATATTCTTTATAATCTTCATTCATATTTTCTTCTTCATCTTCACCATCTTCATCATCATCTTCACCGTCTTCATCATCATCTTCACCATCTTCATCATCATCTTCACCATCTTCATCATCATCTTCACCATCTTCATCATCATCTTCACCATCTTCACCATCTTCATCATCTTCACCATCTTCATCATCATCTTCACCATCATCTTCATCATCTCCTGTACTTTCAGTATCATCTTCTGATTCATCATCTCCATCTTCTGATTCATCGTTTCCATCTTCTTCTATACTTTCAGTATTCTCTTCTCCTTCTTTTTCAATACCATTTTTCAATAAATCTTCTAAAAATTTCTTTTCATCATCACCCATATTTTCAGATAACTTTTCAAACATTTCCTTAAATTTCTCTTCATTCATACTTTCATTTGAATCAGAATCATTTGATTCTGAACGACTATTGTTTATATCACAAGCATCTTCATCACAAGCATCTTCATCGCAATTATCTTCTTCTTCTTCTTCTTCTTCATCATCTTTATGAGCTTCGCGGTAAGAATCGGTAACTTTAACAAAAATTGCAGGTTCTAAAAAGAAACTTGTCATATATGATAAATAATTTGTACCATATTTTTCTTTAAATAATTCTACTAATTCATTAAATTTAGCTTCTTTTTCTTCTATACTTATATGTTCAGATGATTTAAATAAATCTTTTGCTTCTTTAAGTTTTTCATCTATTTTTTTATGAATTGATTCTGAATAAAGTGACATTTTATATAATATATAAAATATACTTATATTTTATATTTTTATTTTTAACGATATAATATATTTATTAAAATTAGTAAAATGGAAAAAAATATAAATAATAAAATTATTTTAGAATGTCATAAAAAAAATATTAATTTACCTATACCATATAATTCACTACAATTAAAACTATTATTTAACTTTTATTTAAAAAATGGAATATGTTATTCAGGTAATATAAATCAAATAAAGTCATCACGAAATATTGAAATTAATACTATTAATAATGAAACTAAAGTTACATTTTTTAAAAGAAATAATGATTTACAAGAAATAAAAGTTACATTAAATATTGAAGATATAAATTTAATTTCACAATATACTCCATTTGTTTCATTTAAACATTATTATTATATATCAAAAATATTGGAATATTTTAATGATTTAAATTTAGAAATAAATTTACAAAAAAATTTAAAAAATAGATTAGCATTAAATAATACAAATAAAGAATTAATTTTACATGAAGAAAATTTAAATAATACTTTATTTTTAAATAATCAAAAAGAACTTTTAAATAAAAAAAATAAAATAAAAGAGTTAACAAAAAATATTAATAAAAGTACACATATAAATAGTAATTTAAATGGCAAGTCTGTAAAATTAGCACTAAATATTATAAATAATATGCCTGAAAATGATAAAATACGATATGTATTATTATTTGTTATATATTTTTTCCCATTAGATGTATTAGATAATAGTATTTCAAAAAGTATTAAAAGTTTATATACATCAGTAGTTAATACAAAAGATTATTTAAAACGTATTTTATTATCATATATAATAAATATTTATCCTATAAATAATACATTAGCAAATCAAAATACGTTATTATTATTTACTTATTTTTATAATGATGAATTATTTAAAATATATGATAAATTATTTAAAAATATTGAAAATATTGAACATATAAATATATCAAATATACAAAAAAATTATTTAAGTAATAATCTTTTAAATATAAATGAAACTAATAATATTGAAAATAATATTAATTGTAAACTCCATAAATTTTATTCACAAAAAAGTAATTGTAATTTAAATGAGTATAATTTAAATAGTATAAAAATAACAAATAGTTTAAAAAAATATTCTATAACATATAAAATGTATCAATTATTATCTTATATAAAAAATAAAGGTAATTCTACAAGACAAATTATTATAAAAATTAATAGATTAAATGAAACTAAAAATTATACAAAATCAACTATTACTATATATAATAATAATACTCCTTATGTATTTTCATATAATTTAATAAAAAAAATATCTGAAAAAAGTACTTATTTATCTTTTCATCAATTATTAACAATTAAATATATTTATAATGATTTGGAATTTGGAAATTTAATTTATAATAGTATTAATAATAAAAAAAATGAATTATTTGATTATTTAATTACATTAATTATTTATTTATACGGAAATAGAGAATTTAAAGAACAAATAAGAAGAAGTAAAGATTTATCAACAATTAAATTATATGATTTACCTACTAAAAATAATTTAAATAAAATAAATAATAATAAAAAAAGAGTAATTATTAATCAAGTAATTAAAATTTATATTTATTTAAATAAACAAAAAAGTTGTAATACTAAATCATATTTAAGTACTTTAAAAATTAATCAAATAATAAATTCTTATAACGATTTTATGGAAAATAAAATAAAAAATATAAGTGCTATATTAAATCCATTAATGTATATTATAAATTGTTCAAATAATCCAATACAAAGTCTTGAAATTTTAAATGAAAATAGTTGTTTACCAATTACAAGCTGTTCTTTAGAACGTAAAAGTATAATATCTAATATTGGTCAAAGAGCAATAAGAGGAATAAGAGGAATAAGAGGTTTTATTAAATAAATCTAAATCGTTTAAATTAAATAATTTATTTCAAAAAATAAAATAAAGTATTATTTTATTTTATAAAAATGTGTAGTATAAATCACGATTTAAAAGCTATTTTTATACATGTTCATAAAACAGGTGGTTCATATATTGCTTCAGTATTAAAAGAATATTACGGTTTTCAAACATATTATTTAAAACGCCCTGACCACGATACATTCTGTTTAAATCGTCGCAAAAATCCACATCAAAAAAATTATGAAAATCGCGTTCATGGTGTTTATGTTTATTATAAAACGTCACCACATTTAAACGCTAAAATGAATATGACACCACAAAAATGGGATACTTATTATAAATTTACTTTTATAAGAAATCCGTATGATCGAATTATTTCAGGATGGAATCATATGAATAAACTAATTCCATTTAAAGAATATGTTAAAATGAAAAATTTTGTTTCTGATATGGAATATATTCACGTTTTTATGAATCAAACTAAACATATTATGAATGAGCGCGGTCAAATTATAACAAATTTTATAGGACATTTTGAAACACTAGAAGAAGATTTAAATAAAATATTAAATCATTTAAAAATATTTTATAGAATTCATAATCCATATCAAATTGTTAATTCACATAAACATTTGCATTTTTCATCATATTATGACCAAGAAACCTTAAATATTGTAAATTTATTAATTGAAGATGATTTAAAAAATTTTGATTATAAGAAATGTAACAATATAAATGAATTACAAGAAATTCAAAAAAGTAATTCTAATATACTTGAAAATAATTTAACTTATAATGTTTCTTATGATTTAAATGATATTCATATTATTGAAAATCAAAATAAAAAAGATGAAGAAGATGCAAGCGAAGCAGGAGAAGATGAGTTAACTTATATTTATCCTAAATATGAAAATAAAAATGTAAATATAGAAGATAATAATATGCAAAATATGATTTTAATGAATAATGCATTAGAACAAATTATTAATAAATTAAACTGAAGCATATAAATTATCTCCTGCATATAAACCGGAAGCGTTTGATTCGTGTGGTTTTAAGAAATTATTTGTACAATTTTTATTATAAATCATTTTATGTTCCTCTTCTTCTAAAGTTTTATTAAATTTTAATAATGCAGCATTTGCAATAATACTATTATTTTTATTAATTATAACATTATGCTCTTCTTCTAAATTATATTTTAATTCTTCTTCTTGTAATATTTTTTTAAATTCTTCTTCTTCTATTTTTTTTTTTAATTCTTCTTCTTGTAATATTTTTGCTGATTCATATTTATTATTTTTAAAACCAAATAATGAAGATATTTCATTCCATAATGAAGAAGATGTACTATATTTATTATTACTTAATGAAGATTCTTCTGAATATGATACTATATTATTTTGCATTTCATCATTTCTTTTAGGAATATTATTTTTTTCTTCATATTCAGAATCAAGATAATTTTTAATTCGTTCATCTTTTAATAACATTTTAATATCTTCATTTTTTAAATTCTTAATATCTAATATATTAAATTGATATGTATTTTGTGTTGATTTAATAGCTTTAGGTTTTGGAACTTCAGGACATGTTGGACATTTATTAATTGTTGGACATACTGGTATTTCACTTTTTTTTATATAATTATTTAAATCTACTTTAGGTGGACATGCTGGTATTTCACTTTTTCTTATATAATCATTTAAATCAATATTTGGACAAGGTGGTACTGAACTTTTTAATACATATTTATTAATATCAGGATGTTGAAGTATATCACAATTATTACAGCTTTCTTTATCTTTTTCTTTAATATAATCTTTTGTACATTTTGGATCATCTTTCTTTTGAACACATTTTACTTCTTCTTTCTTTTCTTCTTTTATACTTAAATTATTTCGTTCATAATTATTTTCATTTACACCCCATCCATATTTTGAAGATGCTCCGCCACTAACATCAAATGATGATGAACTTCTATAACCACCTACAAAAGAATCTTGTTCAAAATGTTCAATATAAGGTGTTGATGCACCATTAGTACGCATATATAAACTCTTTGGAATGCGAACTTTTTCAGAAGTATATAAACCAATAATTAAAGCAATTAAAAGAAAAATAAAAATCCAAATAATTATATCATACGATGATTTCATTTTTTTATTTAAAATATAATATTTTACTATATTTTAAATATATTTTTTTATTTAATATTTTTTTTATATAACTTTTTTTATTTAATATAATAAAAATATTTTAATATTATAGATTATATTAAATGGCATCTTTTACTAATCCAAATATAAACAATACAGAAAATAGTGTAAATAAATTAGCATTAATATGCGGTGCGTTTGATAGTTTATGTAATAATATAGAACTTCAAAGATTAATGTCACAATATCAAACTATATTATCAACATATTATATTAAAAATGATGATTCTCTTATTGATTACCATCCAAATACATATAGTAGATTACTTGATACTTTAAGAGAAGACATAGGAACTTTAATACGAAGTTCTTTAATTATAAGTAATAATGCATCGCCTAGAAGTGTTGGTACAGGAATGTATGGATTATTATATAAAAATAAAATGAATAATACAAAAGTAATTAAACAAGTAAAAATAAATAATATAATTGAAAATTTTAATTTATTTAATGAATATATTATTCAAAAATTATTACATCATAAAGTAAATGAAATAAATAGTACACAAAATATTGCATTAAAAATGTATATTCCAAATGTATATTCTTTTACAAAAAAAGGTGGAAACACTTTTACAAAAATAGATTATATTAAAATGAATTATATTGATAATCATAAATCATTACAAAATTATATTACAACTTATACTGGTGTTCAAGAAAAATTATTTGAAAATTTAAATAATTTAATTACAAATTATATAAGTTATTTAAGAATATTGCAAAATGATTATTCATTTGTTCATTATGATATGAATTTAAATAATATTTTATTAAAAGTTGATTCTGAAAATAATATAACTGAATTTTATTTAATTGATTTCGGTCAATCTTATATTAATTTTAATAATTATCATTTTTTTGGTACAGTAAATCACGCTTATACTACATCATTACATGCAAATTTTATATATAATAAATATGGTGGATTTTGGAAAAGTATTGATATTATTTTTTTATTATTAATGATTATTTATAGAATTGTTGAAAAAAATAATTATATAAACATAGAAAATGGGAAAAAAGTAATAAATATAGATAGAATAGCAAGTGAAAATCCAGTATTTTACAATTTTATAAATTCATATTTTATAAATATTGAACTTTTTAAGAAAATGTTTAGTATTATTTATATTGAACCAACTTATTTTAAATATTTAATATTAAATTTTAATCACGGTATTGATATTTTTCTTACTTCATGTCCACCAATATCACAAGAAGACCAAAAAAGTAAAATTAATTATATAATTAATTTATTTAAAAAATTTATTAATGATTAATTTTATATTATTTATTTAATTTATTTACTCTACTTTACATCCCCAACATGGAATATTATCTTTTCGTATATAGTTTTTAAAGTCAGGATGACTTTCAATACTATAATTTCGTATATCACAATATTCATCCGGTTTTTCAAAATAATTTCGTATATTAATACTCTTTGGATCATATTTATTTTCAGGTTTCCAAGCAACACATTTTGGGTCTAAATCATAATTTAAGCGACAATAATATGATACTGAATTTTTGCATTTTTCATTTAAACCTAAATCTTCAACATACTCTTTATTCCAATCTACTGCGCCACATCCAACTGCAGCACACGGATTATTTTGGTCAATAATAAAAGGACATGTTTGTGAATATTTTCCACCTTCATTATCTGTTAATACTATGGGTAATTGACAATCTGGGAAATTCATTTGATAAATATATTTTACTTTTTCTTTATCACTTCCATATAACTTTTCACCAAAATACCCTAATTTATTATGATAATATGATTTTTCAGGAATAAATATATAATAATCAGAACCTTTTTTATAAGCTGTTGGACAATCAGTTGGTTTAATTTCTGGTGTTCCACAACTTTCTTTTTTAACATTACTATAAATTTGTTCTGTACTTTGGAATAATCTATAAAATTGGTCTTTTGTATTATCTTCTTTATTATCTAAATCTTGTATATTATCATTATTTTTAGGGAAAATATAATCAAATATTGATGGTTTATTACTTGAACTTCTATTTTGACTATTCATTAAATATGTTCTTAATTCTTTATGTTCATTTTGTAATAATATATAATTATGAACAATTAAATCATATAAATTCATTTGTAAATATTGATTTCTATTAATTGCAAACTTACAATTGTTAAAATATAAAGTTGGACAATTATCTATAGATAATATTGGTACATTATCTTGATAAAGTATTAATTTATGTAAATCATTATTAAATGCAATTGATAATAAAGTTTTATTTATAAGAATTAATGGTGCTTGTGTTCTTTTAACTAATTGATTACATTCTAATATTAAATAATTATTTGAAGTTACTTTTAATGAAATCATATTTTTATTATCATTATTTGAAATACCTAATATTTCATAATTTTCATCTTCAGCTTCAGCATTAGTATCATTATTAATTGATGTTAATAAATTTATCATAAAAATTGGCGAACTATTAAAAATAGTTGAAGCATTATCTCTTAATGCAATATTATTATACATATTTATAAATCCTTCTTTAGAATCAACTGTTGCTCTATTTTTTAAAGTCATATTATTACCAATTGAACCTAAATCACGTAATGATAAAACGCCAGCATCAGTATATAAACTAGAAATAAATAACATTAAACCATTTGTAAAAACAAAATCATTCATATCTCTTAATATTTTTACTAAAGTTAAATTTGCATAATAAATAGCACTTCCAACTAATTGTGTATCATATGATAAATAAATATTCATATGCTCTTTTACATCATTTGATGTACTAAAAATAAATTTAAGTAAATACCATTTTTGATTATTAATATTCATTTCACGCTCTTTAGATACATTTATTACTGGTATTTCATTACTACCATTTTTCTTTAAAATTCTTATTCTTAATAATTTTGAAAAATTAATTGGATTTGTAACTGGATTATCAACTGCAACCCACATAGTAAATAAATAAGAACTATTTGGTAATACAGGTTGCATTATTTCATAATATGTTAAATCAGAGCTATCTTTTTGACAAAGTACATATTTACTATTTGATGGGTTTTGTAATTCAATTATTTTATTATTACCTGATTGGTCAATATATCCTGAAGCATCTTTCCCATTTGTAAAATCTCCATTTTGAATTATATTTTTATAATTACTATAATCCATTGGTTCAAAATTTTCTCTAAAAGTTTTATGATTTAAAATATCATATATAGTAGTATCATCTTTAATCAATAAATAGTAACATATATAAAAAACTATAATTAAAATAATAATTATGAATAAATAATATAATAAATCTTTATTTTTAAACATTTTTAATACGTGATGTATAATATATATCGTAATATACTCTATTTATATAATAATATATTATTATATAAAAATAATTCATATAAATTATTCTATAAAAATATTTTTTATTTTTTGTTTATTTTATTTTATTTATTTTTAATTTATCTTCCAGAACGATAATTAGAAAAAGGATAATTAATATCTAATGGACATACTGGACATGATGAATTTCGTGGATTTCTATTTAATTTATTTTGGTCTACATATATATAATCATTATCTTTATCAATTATACTTTTCCATTCATCATATGCTCGTACTTTTCCTGATGGATAATTATATAAATCTCTTTTATCATTTTTATATTTTCGCTTATTATCTAAACAATTATCCATATTATATTTATTAATATTTGGTGATCCTAAACCGGATTCACCATCATTATATACATTTACATTTACTTGAGGTTGTTTAGCTATTAAAGATGAAGCTAATCCCATCATAAATGGCATTAATTGATTAATATCAATATTTCCTAAACCTTTATTTAAATTATCATTACTCTTTTCTTCTTCTACTTTTTGAGTTTGTTCTGTTGTTGATTTTTGTATTGTTTGCTCTTCTGTCATAATAGGTTGTGAATAAATATTTTCTTCACTTGGTACACTTATATTATTTTCTTCCATTAATATACTTGAATTATTTTCTTCCATTAATATACTTGAATTATTTTCTTCCATTAATATACTTGTATCAACATATTCTGTATCTATATTTTCTTCACTTGATAGACTTGTATTACTATATCCTGTATATCCTGTATATCCTGTATATCCTGTAATATCTAAACCAGTATATGTTGTTGGTTCTGGTGGTGGAGGAGTAGGGTCAACATAAGCAACTGGTACATCACGAGCTGCATCAACAGGTGCTGAAATAACTGTTGTTGTAGAAGGTGTTATTTGTTTTTGTTCAAAAATTGATGTATCAATAGAAGTTGTTGGTTTGGTTGCAAATTTTTTAGGAATAGAAATATGTTCTAATAAATCAGTATAATTTTCCATTAATGAAGGATTAAAAATTGAAAATACTTTAATACTTCCTAAATAAATGAATATAAAAGCTGTTACATATGCAACATATTTATATTTAGCAATTTTTTTTGAATACTTTGCTGCTTTGTTTACAAGTATATATGATAAAAATAATGAAATTAATATACAAACTAAATATAAAATATATGATGAAACCATTTTTTTTTATTAAATTTACTTAAAATAAATTATATATTCTATAATTATTAAGTATAAAAAAATTAAAAAAAATAAAATTAAAATAAAATAAAATTATAGAATATATATATATATTTAAATATGTCAAAAAAATCAAATCAAATTAATAAATTATTAAATAAAACATGCTTAAATAAAAATGATCATAAAACTACAAATATTTATCAAGATATGTATGAAGAAAATACTGGTATTGTTGAATTAAAATATAAAGATTTTACTTATGATAAAAAAACAAAATCTCTTAAATGTAATCATAAAATTTTTAAAGATCTTAAAAAAGGAATTATCATATTTTATGCACCATGGTGTCATCATTGTATTGATATGTATGATGATATTATTGAATTATCAATTAATTATATGAATATTTTCCCGATTGCTGTTGTTAATATTGAAGATTTAAAAAATAAAAATGATTTGCTTACATCTTATGCATATGTTACAAAATATCCTACAATGAAAGTATTAAACAAAAATTTAATACTTGAAAATTATAATAATGATTTAACTAAAGATAATATTACTTATTACATAAATATGAATATGTAAAATATGAATATGTTAAATATGTTAAATATGAATATGTTAAATATGTTAAAAATTATTTTTCAATAAATACTTTAATATACCAATTTAAAAATTGATTTGGTGTTTTAAGAGCTTTAAATTTATTACAACTTATTAATTTTTCTAATGAATTTCTTAAAAATTTATCTGGATATAATTTACAAAAACATACAAAAAAAGTATAAAATCTATCATATTGTTCTAATGATAAATCTAATTTTAAATATTGACTAATTGCGTGATTCATAAAGAAAAATATATCATTATGACGCGTTTTCTTATGTAATTGTATAGCCTTTTTATATGATATTATTGGTTTATTTAAATCTTCATTTACAATATTATGAAGTTCATATATATATTTTTTTAAATTTTCACGATTTATTTCATTTTCTTCAATTGTATAAATATGATAAAAATAATCTATATAATGGGATTTACAAACTGTACACGGTATTAATTCTGCAAATGTTTTATAAAATAAATAATAACATTTTCGTTCACTATCTTTAATAGGTTTATTAATTCCAATACTAAAAGCGTGAAGCATATGCCATGCTTTTGGTCCCCAAACAGAACGTCCTAAATATTTTTTTGTCATATTTTTTTTATAAAATAATAATAATATATTATACTAAATCATTTATAGAAAAAAAATAATTAAATTAAATTCTTATTTTTTAAATATTTTTATTATATAGAAGATTATTATATATTTAAAAAAATATATTTTTAAAATTTATTATAATATGGATGTTGATACTAAAAAAGATTTTATATATTTATTAAATAAATGTTCTATGTTATATATTCATTTAGATAAAAATACAAAGAAAGATGTATTAAATAATATTAAAGAATTTATATTTAAGTTACACGAAACTTTTAATACACATAATGAATTACAAAATTTAAATATACATGAAAAAAAAGAAAAAATATTATGCACTTTAATACCTTATTTAGATAAATTAACTACAAACTTTATGATTGAACATATATGCATTGATGAAAATAAAAAAGAATTTTTAATTAAAGAAATTGATATTTCATCACTTTCTTATGCTCGCAAAATATCACAACAACAACTTGAAAAAGAAGAAAAAAAAGAAGAAGAAGAAGTTAAAGAATCACAACATGTTGAAGAAGAAAAAGTATTAAATGTTGTTAAAGAATATAAAAATGAAAAAGAAAATAATAAAAAAAGTTATTTTCAAGAACAAATAAATAAAGTTACACATAAAATAACAAATCATATTGATGATAAAATGATTTCATTACACGAAGAATTAAATAATTTTTTTAAAACTAAATTTGATTTACTTAATAATGAAAATAAAAAAATATTAGAAAATGCAAATAATGATTTATGTCAACATATAAATAAGAATGAAACTATTTTAGAAGAAAATATTAAAAATAAATTTGAAACACATAAAAATGAAAGTTCTTCATATTTAACTTATGTTTCTCAAAAAATTTATCAAGAAATTGAAAAAAAAATAATTGAATTAGAAAAAAATAATAAAGAATCATCACAATCTTATTTAGATAAAAATTATAATAAAATTCGCGATGAAATCCGTGATAAAATAATGTATGATTTAGAAAGTTTAATTAAAAATGATATTCACTCTAAAATTGATAAATTAACACATATATTAAATAAAAATTTAGAAACTTCCTTAAAAAATGCAACCCAATTAAGCAACGAAGAAATTAAAGAATTTATGGATAATAAAATTCAAGAATATGAATATTTAATTAAAAATACTCCATTTATACTTCATTTTGATAAAGTTTCAAATACTATTAAATTAATGAATAATGAAGAAACTATTTCATCTATAACACTACCATTAATTCAAGGTCCTAAAGGTGAACGAGGAGCTCAAGGAGAACGTGGTTCCATACCAATATTTAAAAATATTGATGTTACAAAAGATGGATATATTTCCGTTATTGTTCAAGATGAAAATAAAAGTTATGAATTAAAATCTGCAAATAAAATAAATATTCCAGTACAAACAGTACAAGTACACGCACCTGCACAAACAGTTCAACAACAACAAAATGTTGGAAAAGAAATAGTAAATGTTACTAAAGTAGTTCATGATTTAAATTTTGATAAATCTCATGTAATGCGTTTAGATTCAAATAATGAACATACATTAATTATATTAAAATCACTTTCTATTGGAGAAAATTCACATTGTATTCGTCCAAATTCGCTAGCAATTGGTGGTGCTACTACTTTTCAAGAGCATTCTTTAGCACTTGGACAAAAAAGTCAAACATTATCTAAAAATAGTGTTGCATTATTTGGTAGTACAAGTGGTGAAAATGCATTTGCTTATAATGCTCAAAATGTTCCTTCTAATCAATTTATTATTGGAACAAATAATGATAATATTTATAATATTCAAAAAATAAATTTAAATGCAGAATATATTAATTTAAATTCTAAAAATATTTCTATTAGCGCTTATGATGAAAAACTAAAAGCATTAGAATCTAAAATAGCGTATTTAGAAAAACATATAAATAAAAATGGTAAAGAAGAATCAAACCCATCTTCTATTGGGTTTACTTCTATATTCCCTTCAGCATTTGTTCAAGATAAATTTTTTAATTAAAAAAAATATAATATTTATTAAAAAATATAAAAAATTTAAAATATACTTTTATAAAAAGATTTTTATAATAAAAATTATTATAAAAAATGGTAAGTGAAAATAATAAAAATATTATTAATTCAGCACTTGGAACATTTGTTGCTGAAATTGTTACATTACCAATATGTACTCTTAAAACTGTTTACCAAAATAATAGTACACACACTATTACTCAATCATATAAATACATTTATAATATACATAATTCATATCGTGGTTTTTTTCAAGCTTCCGCTCCAGCAATTATTTCTCAAATTGTTTCTACTTCATCCAAATATAGTGCTTATGAATATATTAAAAGTTTAAGAAAAAAAGATAAAGATACAGATAGTAAAGAGCTAATTTTATTAAATAATTCAATAAATGGAATTTTAGGAGGATTAATGGGAAGTGTTGTAACACATCCATTTGATTTATGGAAAAACTTTGTTCAAAGAAATGAATCTTATATAACTCATTTAAAAAGTAATAGCAAAAATATATCTACTTTTGTTACAACTGGTTTATATCAAGGATATAGTGGGTCAATTGGAAAAAATATTGTATTATATGCATCATTATTTCCGCTATTGGATTATTATCAAACATTAACACCGCATTTTTGGTTAGCATCATTAGGAACAACGTTAAGTGTAAGTTTTTTAATTCAACCATTTGATTATTATAAAGTTGTTAAAATGGCAAATAACAAAGGAAATATTGTTAAAAATCCATTACGCGGATTTACTTTACTTTTAGCACGTTCAATTCCACATTTGTTTATTACAATGAGTTTAACAAAATTTTTAAATAATTTTTAATATAAAGGAAAATATATATAAAAAAATATTAAAATAAAAAATGATTGCTTATAATGATTTAGATTTAAAGCAAAGATTTCCAAAAAGATCATATGATTATTTATTAGGATTTATTCACGGTTTTACACTATGTTTAATTCCATTATCTATTTATTTAATTTCAAAATATAATAAATTAGAAAATATTAAAAGATAAATTATATTATTATTTAAAATATTAAAATAATTTAATATTAATTTAATATTAAATTATATAAGCAAATTTATTTTTTTTCTAAATATAAAGTATAATAATTCAAAATAAAAATGGCTGCTGGCAATATCTTAAATGTACTTGATCGCAAAGTTGGTGATGTAAAGACTTGGGAACTTTACGTTGGTTTCGTTCTTCTCCAAATTATTATTGGTGTTCTTATTTATTTAGTCATTGCTGTATTTGACCTTGCTGGTATTAATGGTACTCTTGGTGCCATTGTTCGCCAACTTGGTATGGTATTACAAGCTCAATCTCCTCAAAAATGGGCTTCACCCATTATGGCTGAAGTCAAGGAAGGTAAGCTCTTTTAAGAGCTTTCCGTTTCTTTAACTAACTCGTGAAGTCAAGGAAGGTAAGCTCTTTTAAGAGCTTACCATTTCTTTAACTAGCTTCGTAAACTTGCGAAGTTAAAGAAAGCAAATTAAAAATATAATTATTTATATAATAAAAATTATTTTATAAATTTAATTTTGGTCTTTTTGGAATATCATCATTATCTAACGTATAAGGTAACCATGGTGATATAGGTAATTGAGGGGCTGGTGATCCTATATTTTTTTGTAAAGAATACTTTTCTTCTTGAATTCTTATAAATTCACCATATGTAAAATAATTATTTGATATATTTGATGTATTAGCACTTATTATCATTATACCAATTTCATTTATTTTATTTCTTTCTTCTACATATTTTACATCTTCTTTTTTAATCTTCTTTTTATTTGGTTCATTTATATTATTCATTTTTTATATATAGATTATATATTTCTTAACAAATATTTATTTGTTAATAAATTATTATATTTAATATTTTTAATATTTTTATAGTGGGGTTGTTAGGGGTTTACCCCTAACAAGGAGGATATCGGTCTAACCCAAAGGGTTGACCGATAAACCTTGTGTAGAGTAGGAACCTAAGGTTCCTACTTTTATGCGCAACCACCGATTTCCATTGGGCGACGAGATACATCAGGTTCAATAGTTGATTGCATCCATGGACTTACTTGAGCTTGAGGACAAGGAGGTTCAGAACGAACTTGTAAGTTAGCATTGCGAAGAGTTTGACCTACAGTGTTAATACCAATGTGATAACCAGCTTGTAAAAAGTTTTGGTTAGCAAGTGAACCTTGACCTTCAGGATTTACTGAAGCCCAAGTTGATGATTTATCTTGAGGAAGAAGATCTTGAGCACTTAATTGATCACCGGCAACACCCATCATTTGAGCATTACGCATATCACGTTCAACTGGATTAGTCATCATTTCAGTTTGTCCTTGATTTGGCATCATTTCTTGAGATTGCATCATTTGTTCAGGAGACATTTGTTGATTTTCATCATCCATATTTTCCATATTTTCTTGAACATCACCTTCTTTTTCATTTTCATTTTCATTTTCGTAGCCTTCTTTTTTCATATAATTGTTGTAAATTTGATAAATTATATAAATTACGGCAACTACTAAAATAAGCATTAAAACATTTTTAAGTGTTTTATCTGATGTTAAATCCTTAAACATTTTATTTTTTTAATTCCTATACTATTAATTAACAAAAAAATATTAATATTTTCACTTAAAAATAATAAATTTATTATTTTTAATTTATTTTTTATAATTTATAACTTTATTTTATAATTTATTTTTTATAATTTTAAATTTATTTAATTAATTTACCATTTAATATAAAACGTTTCTTTACTTTGGATGATGTTGTAGAAAATACACTTTTATCATCTTCTTTTTCGATTTTTTTATTTTTATTTTTTTTATGATTTTTATTTTCTATATTATTACTTATAAATTCATTTATTTTTTCTACATTTTCTACATATTCAATATTTTCTATATATTCTTCTTTATATTGATTATTTTCTTCATTTTCTATAATATTATTTTCTTGAATTTCTATTTTATTTTCTTCATTTTCTATAATATTATTTTCTTGAATTTCTATTTTATTTTCTTCATTTTCTATAATATTATTTTCATCATTTTCTATAATATTATTTTCTTCATTTTCTATAATATTATTTTCTTTTTCTTCACTTTTACTTATATTTTTTTCTTGTATATTTTTAATTAAATTTTCAATTATTAAGTCTTCATTTTCTTCTTCTAATATACTAAAATCTTTTAAATACCATTCTTCAGTAAATATTTCACGACTCCATCGTAATCCTTTAAAATAAGTTTCAATACTTATATAAACTTCTTTATTATTTTCTAAAATTTTTTCTAAAGTTTCAATACTTTTATTTAATTCTTTGTCTTCCTTATTTATTATTATTTTCATATATAAAAGTCCTTTTTGTTCATCTATTGGGTAACGTGTCATTGAATCTAATGTATAAATATCCCATTTCTTACCATACCAATTTTTAGAATTATTTAATAAAATTTCCTTGCTATATTCATCAATTGCTCTTATTTTCTTTATAAAATTATCTATTTGTTCATCTATATCTAAATCTTGGTCTAATTGAACAATTAAATAATTCTTATTTTTAAATTCATGTTTTGCTTTTAATACTTTTAAATATGGTGATTTAATTACATATTTATCATTATTATCATTTACATATATATACTTATCTTCTAGTTCAAATTTATAATTTAAATTACTCATTTATTAATAAAATATGTTCTATTTTATTTTATTATAAAAAAAATAAATCAAAAACGCGCAATTTTTAATCTTTTACTAAAATTTTACTAATATATAATATTATTCCTATTTTATGTTTATTTTCTTCTACACTTTTACTTTTATCTCTATGATCAAATACTCCTGCATATTCTAATTTTCCAATAATAAATGATTTTTCCTTTATATCAAACAATGTTTTTAAATAATTATCACTTTTATTTTCATATGTTACCTTTGTTATTACATTATTTTTAATTTCTTTAATACGACATTCTATTAAATCAGGTAATCCTTCCTTTTTCCTAAATACACTTTTTAATTCATTTTCCTTAACATCAAAGCGTTCAATTACATATTTTTCTATTTTTTCTAATATTTTCTTTAAATGTATATATTGAGTATTCATTTTTGAATCTTCCGGAAATTCCAATCTACACATTATTTTACCATATTCTTGGTCTATTCCAAATGGAACCCCCATTACTGGTGTACTAAATGTAAATAATTCTCCATTATGTAATACTCTATAAAAATTAGGATTTTCTTCAATATATGAAATATTAGCTTTATCAAATTTCATATTTTTTATGACTATTTTATTGATAATATTTTATATAATAAAAATAAACTATATTTGTTTATATTTTTTATTTTTTATATTTTTTCTATATTAGAAAATGAATGATAAAATTAAAAAATCATTAATTCAAGAATCATTTGAATTAATAATAAATGAAATAAAAAAAGAAGATACTCAAAAGAAAATTAAAACATATATTATTGAACCATCATTTACTTTTATGTTTGAACGTCTTTATCCTTATATTATTTTAACTGCACTCATTTTTATTTTAATATTATTATTAACCATTTTAATTTTATTCTTTTTATTAAGAAATAAATTTTAATTTTATTTATTATTATTTAATGCGTTTAAAATAATTTTCTAACACTTATTTAGTATCAAATATATTATATAGAAAAATGACTTGTGATTCAATGTGCTCTTCATCATCTCAACTTCTTGCCGGTGGTGCCAAAAAGAAACGTCCTTTAAATGCTTGGATGGTTCTTTTACTTCGTCTTAAAAAGGAAAATCCTGACAAATCCCTTAAAGATGTTATGAAAATTGCCAAAAAAGAATATGCCAAAACTAAAACTACTACTAGTAGTAATGTTAAAAGTAAAAAAACATCAACTAAAGGAAAAAAAGTTTCTAAAAAATAAATAGTATTATATCACTAGATAATTAAATTAATATTTATTTTTATAAAAATAAATTATTTATATATAATATATAAATAATTAAAAATGTTTTATTATATTAAAAATGAAGAAGATGCAAAAAATTTATATACTATTTTTGTTGAAGTTTACAATAATGAAATATATAAAAATTTAAGTGAAAATGACCAATATAAATTAATTGAACATATTTATTTTGAAAAATATGTTAAACTTAAACAAAAATAAAAAAATTTTAGTCTTAAAGATTTTTTAATAATAATAAAATATTATAATTAAAATAAAAATGATTAATTTTATTAACGAATTTTTTAATACAAAAGGATTTTTTAATACAAACGAATTTTTTAATACAAAAGAAATTGTAAATACTTATATTACAATACATACTAAAAATAATGAAGTATTTACATTTAATAATGATAACTTTGAAAAATGGAGTAAAAGATGGTTTATATGAAGATTATTATGAAGATGGTACATTAAGTGCAAAATGTACTTATAAAGATGGAATATTAGATGGTTTAGCTCAATTATATTATTC
>JACCED010720918.1_pt1 | contig 18357 bp, 27 predicted proteins | sample 7455021 | NCBI WGS metagenome assembly JACCED01 (sample SAMN15323456, study PRJNA562643) | freshwater metagenome | isolation source: river surface water | place: USA:Blue River Watershed | collected 2017-08-19 | reverse complement strand
GTAAATTCTAAAGGCAATACGCTGGTTCTTTTTCAATACGTTGAAAAGCACGGCAAAGTTCTATACGATCTTATAAGTAATAAAGTACACGATAAACGACACGTGTTCTTTGTGCACGGAGGCACTGACGTTGCCGATAGAGAATCTATTCGCCATATCACAGAAAAAGAAAGCGATGCTATTATTGTTGCTAGTTTTGGTACATTCTCAACTGGGATCAATATACCGTCTATCGAGAATGTCATTTTCGCATCGCCAAGTAAATCCAAGATTCGTAACCTGCAAAGTATTGGTCGCGGACTAAGATTAAAAGATGGAAAAGAGTCTTGCAACCTTTATGACATTGCTGATGACTTGCATTGGAAGTCTTGGAAAAACCATACGTTGAATCATGCAGCTGAACGCTACAAAACGTATGTTGAAGAAGAATTTAAATTAAAAATGGTAGAGGTTAATTTATATGATGCAGGATGAGGATTACATAGTTTTAAAACTTATCACTGGTGAAACAGTTATGGCTATGTTCCATGGAGAAGACGAAAGATTTGTTAAGGTGGAATACCCTATACAAATAAAAACAATGATTGTTCCTGGGATTAATCGTGAATCTGTTCATGCATCACCATATTGTCAATTCAGCGACTCTACAGCTTTTGTATTAGAAAAAAGTCATATCGTTTACATCAAACGACTTCACCAACAGTTTGTTCCCCACTATAAAAACTTCTTGAAATCTTATGATGAAGCGTTAATACCTGCAACAAGGCAATCTTCAGAAGAGATAAAACATCAGCTTGAGGAAATCTTTGGAGACGAGGAAGACACGTTGACAATAGAAGAAGTCAACAGAAGATTGGATATACTTGAGGCTATTGCAGGAACAACATCATCTCACGAAGAACCAGAGCAAGACGATATCATAAACTTTGTTCCTGGTAACGATACTAAACATTAATCTTATCAGCATCAACCCCAACACCGTTATTATGCCTCAAAGTCAAATAAAAAGCAAATAAATCTTACAACTTTGCATACTGTAAATTAAATTTGCTTTTTTATACCTTTTCAACTATACTATGACTTATGCCTCTATATTAAAAGAGGAAATATATAAATGGCACACTATGTAAACAACGCTGAGTTTTTGGCAGCACTTATTGAACACAAAAAGAAAGTTAAGGAAGCAGAAGAAAGCGGATTGCCTAAACCGCAGATTCCTAACTATGTTGGTGAGTGTATTTTAAAAATTGCTAATCATTTAGCATACAAACCTAACTTTATCAACTACTCCTATCGTGATGATATGGTTCTTGATGGTATTGAAAATTGCATCCAATATTTGGACAACTTCAACCCTGATAAATCAAGCAACCCATTTGCGTACTTCACCCAAATCATCTACTATGCTTTCCTTCGTAGAATTACAAAGGAAAAGAAACAGTCATACATCAAAGGTAAGATGATTCAAGACATGCCCTTTGAAGCATTTGAATTACAAGACCAAGATGATTCTGGAGAATTTCATAATCAATATTTGGAGTTTATGCAACAGCACGGTACATTCGATGACTCTTTTATTCAACGTAAAGAGAAGAAGAAAAAAGCCAAGCAAACAACTTTGGACCAATTCATTGAGGGTGAAGAATGAAAGTAGCTATTATTACTGACCAACACTTCGGTGCTAGAAATGATAGTATCGCATTTCTTGACTTCTTTCAAAAGTTCTATGACAACATCTTCTTTCCAAAATTAGAAGAAGAAGGAATTGATACAGTTCTAATTCTTGGAGACACTTTTGATAGAAGAAAATATGTAAACTTCTATGCACTACAACGTTCCAAAGAAATGTTCTTTGATAAGTTAGCCAATCGTAACATCAAAGTTCATATGCTTGCTGGTAACCACGACACGTATTTTAAAAATACTAATGACGTGAATTCCCCTGATTTACTTTTAAGAGAGTATGAAAATATCAACGTCATTGATCACCCTGCGACAATCTACGTTGATGAAACCCCAATCTGTATGATGCCTTGGATTTGTCCAGAGAACTATCAAGATTCTCTAGACACTATTAAAGATACCAAAGCTGAAATTTGTATGGGTCATTTTGAAATCGCTGGGTTTGCTATGTATAGGGGTATGGAGTCACATGAAGGACTTTCTAAAGAAACATTCGACAAGTTTGATATGGTTTTCTCTGGGCATTACCATCACCGTTCTGATGATGGACATATTTACTACCTCGGAAACCCGTATGAACTTACTTGGCAAGACTACAACGATCCCCGAGGATTTCACCTGTTTGATCTTGGAAGTAGGAAACTCGAGTTCATCAGAAATCCTTATAGTATGTTCGAAAGACTTGAGTATAACGACAAAGAGCAAGAACCTATCGATATAGATGAACTAGACCTTGCAAGTAAGTATGTTAAATTAGTCGTTGCAAATAAAACTGACTATTATAAATTTGATAAATTCATACAAAAGTTATATAATAAAGGTTGCTACGATATTAAAATCGTGGAAGATATGTCTGAGTTTCAAGAAGGTGAGATTGATGAATCAATCAACCTTGAGGATACTTTGTCTGTTCTTGGCCACTATGTTGACTCGATTGAAACTGACTTAGATAAAGAAAAGATTAAAAATTATATGCGCAGTTTATATACTGAAGCAGTGAACGTTGAGGTTGTATGATTATATTTGAATCTATTGAATGGAAAAACTTTCTATCAACTGGCAATTCATCAAACAAAGTTCTACTAACTAAATCACCAACTACTCTTATCATTGGTAAGAATGGTGAAGGTAAATCAACCATCCTTGATGCGTTATGTTTTGCTTTGTTTGGTAAACCATTTCGTAACATTAATAAGGGTCAGTTGGTAAACTCAATCAATCAGAAAAACTGCTTGGTTGAAATTAACTTCACTGTTAATAGTAAGTCATATAAAGTCATTCGTGGTATCAAACCTAATAAGTTTGAAATCTGGTGCGATGATGAGTTACTAAACCAAGACGCAGCTGCAAAAGACTATCAAAAGGTTCTTGAGCAGCAAATCTTAAAGCTGAATTATAAAACATTCACACAGGTAGTTATTCTTGGTTCAGCTTCTTTTGTTCCATTTATGCAGCTATCGTCTGCTCAACGTCGTGAAGTTATTGAAGACATCTTAGACATCCGTATCTTCTCGACAATGAATCAATTGTTGAAGGATAAAGCCAATGATACCAAGGCAGAAATCGTACGCATCGAAACCGAGATTGCGAATGCGAAGACAAAAGTCGAAGCACAAAATGCAATTATTAAAACTATCTCGGATGCGAGGGCAGATAATATTAGATCCCTCCAAGAGAAAATCGCAGCAAGCACTGAAGAAGTTAGCCGAACACAACTTGAGGTTGATGACCTTATCGGACAAATTACAAATCTTAAAGATCAGATTAAAGACAAGACAAAAGTACAAGAAGACCTCGACAAAGCTAAATCAATCAGAAGTAAACTTCACTCCAAAATTGAAACGTGTGAACATCATAAAGAATTTTTTACTTCACATGATGTATGCCCCTCTTGTTCTCAAACTATCCCAGAAGAACACAAACACTCAATCCTCAGCGACCTTAACGAAAAGGTTGCAGACCAAAATTCTAAAGTTACTGAACTCGAGACCGTTCTTGGGACTCTCAATGAAAGACTATCGAACATTAATTTGGTCTTGGACCAGATTACAGAAAAGAACATTGAGTTATCAACAAAGAACTCTGCTATCACCCTTATTAATAAACAAATCTCTACCCTCGAAAGAGAGATTGAAACTCATCAAACGGACACGACAAATATTGATGAGGAGAAAGCTAAGTTAAAATCTCTTGCGCAAGACGCAATGGAAAAGATTAAATCTAAGACTGCTCTACAAGAACATCGTAATCTTGAAGAGGTTGCTTCCATCTTATTAAAAGATACTGGAATTAAGACAGCTATCATTCGTGAATACCTACCAATCATGAATAAGTTAATTAACAAGTATCTAAACCAAATGGACGCTTACATTCACTTTGAACTTGATGAGGCATTTAACGAAGTAGTGAAGAGTCGTTTCCGTGATGAGTTTACTTATGCAAGTTTCTCTGAAGGTGAGAAGATGCGTATTGACTTGGCTATCCTTTTCACTTGGCGTCAAATTGCAAAGATGAAGAACTCAGTTAATACTAACTTACTATTACTAGATGAAATCTTTGATTCAAGTTTAGATACAGCTGGTACTGATTATTTCTTGAATCTTATGAACAGCTTTGGTGAAAACACCAACATTTTTGTTATTAGTCATAAAGGTGATCAACTGTTCGATAAGTTCCGTTCTGTAATTAAGTTTGAAAAACGCAACGATTTTTCAGTTATTGCGCAGGGGTAACACCCTGCAAACCCTTGCAGGCACAGGGTCTAAAAAAGTGCTTGCCTTTTATTCAGAAATCCCGTATAATACTCTTATAGATTGATAGGAGTGTATATTATGTGGGACGATTTTTCCGACTTTGAACTAGCCGAACTCGTAGGACGCCATGGTATGGCTGATATGATTGAGTTCAACGAAGACCTTCGGTTAACCAACCGTGCTCGTCTTGAACAATATATGACTGAACTTGAACATGATTTGGCTTTCGGAGAATAAATATGGAAATGCAAGCAACTGACCTTTCAGCTCGTCTGCTAGCAACTGAGAACTTAACAGTTGTTCGTTCAAACGTTCCTACTGCATCGTTTGACATTAAATCACGTGTACTGACTCTTCCAATGTGGAAAGAGATGACCCCAGAAATTGAAGATATGCTGGTTGGTCACGAAGTTGGTCACGCTCTTTATACCTTGGACAAGTACATCAAACCAATCCAAGATAATCCAAAACTTAAATCTTATATGAACATTCTCGAAGATGTTCGTATTGAGAAACTTATCAAACGCAAGTATCCTGGTCTGCGTAAACGCATGAATGAGGGATACAAACAACTAAACGATAAAGACTTCTTTGGTATTTCCAAAGTTCCTTCGCTTCAAGCACTTAACTTGATTGACCGCATCAACTTGTATTTCAAAGCAGGTTTTCAATGTGGTGTTACTTTCTCGGCTGATGAAAAAGAATTCGTCAACCGTGCTGAACGCACTGAAACTATCGATGAGGTTATTACCCTTGCGCAAGATATCTACACTTATGCTAAAGAGCAAGCAGAGAAACGCAAGCAACAGCGTATTGATGCAGGTGAAGATGTTAGTGACGAAGAAGATGAAGATCCTATTTACACTGACTTAGACCTTGACCTTGATGGTGATGATTGGGAAGAGCAAGACGCAGAAGAAACTGATGAATCAGAAAAATCTGCAACGGGTAAAGGTGCAGGCTCTGAAGAAACTGAAGATGAACTTGAGTCTGTTACTGAACGTGCATTCCAACAACGTCTTGAAGATTTGGCTGATCAAACTACTGTATATCAGTATCATAAAATTGAACCACTTCCTTACGATGTTATTGTTGGTTACAAAAAAGTTTTACAAGACTTGAGTTTTGACTTCAATGAACACCTTAGCACTTACTACACCAGTCGTGTTTATGGTACTTTATCTGAAGACGAATACAATCGTTCTGTTCTAGAAAAAGTTTCTAAATTCAAATCTGACTCTTTGAGTTCAGTTAACTACTTGATCAAAGAGTTTGAAATGAAGAAGTCTGCTCAACTTTACAAACGTGCTCAGGTTTCTAAGATTGGTTCTTTAGATATGCGTAAAGTATATGCTTACCAATTACAAGACGATTTGTTTAAGCGTGTAACTACTATTCCACAGGGTAAAAACCATGGAATGGTTATGTTGATCGATTGGTCAGGTTCCATGGCTGATGTTATCATGGACACAATTAAACAGGTTATCAACCTTGCTATGTTCTGTAACAAGGCTCAGATTCCTTATCGTGTGTTTGCTTTCACTAGTCAATACAACGATCGTCCAGACGAGTATGAAGCCTTGCGTGAGAAACGCAATGGTTATATGCGTCAACTTCGTGACCGTATTGCTGCGAACCCTCAAGATTCTGTTGTTGATGGTAGTGGTTTTAATCTGCTTGAATTGTTCAGCAACAAAATGTCAACTACTGAATTCAACAGTATGATTAAGAAGTTGCTTGACCCACGTGTATTCTGGCACAAAGGCTACGACCTTGGCGGTACACCATTGAATGAAGCATTGATTTGGGTTTACAATAACATCGGCGATTACATGAAGAACAATCGTATTGAGAAAATGAACCTCATTACCCTTTCTGATGGCGCAGGTGGTAGTGTTGGTGCGACTGGTGGTATCAGTCGTTATAGTTATGGTAACAAAATCAAACACTTAGTTCGTGACACTGTTACTAAGAAGACATATCCTTTTGATTATGACTCTACTCAACAATCTGAAACTCTGTTGAAGATGATTAAAGACCGTTACAATATTCGTACGATTGGTTTCTATATTTGCCCAAATCGTCGTCGCACTTTGGAATGTGCTTTGCGTGATAACTTGTATGATTACAAAGGTAATTCTAATTTGGTTATTGATGAAATGCGCAAGTCATTCCGTGATAATGGTTTCTATTCTATGCGTGGTACTGGTCGTGATGATTTGTTTATCGTACCAGCTGAGAAGACTGCAATTAATGAAGGTGAGTTGGAAGTATCCAGCGATATGTCTTCTCGTAAACTTGCCAACAGCCTTGGTAAGTTCTTGAATACGAAGAAAACTTCTCGTGTTTTATTGAGCCGTTTCATCAACTATGTGGCTTAACCCCTGTGGGAGCAAGGCTCCCAGGGTTGAAAAATAATGCTTGACTTTTATTGGAAATTCAGGCATAATTCTATTATAGATTGATGATGTTGTACTTTTATTATGGAGAATGTGATGAGTAAAAAAGCCGAGTTCCGTGAACAGTTCGATGCCAAACTGCAAGAAATGTTCCCCGATACCTTTACTGATGGTGTCGTATCACGTAAACAAATTGACGAAGTCCGTGCTGCCCTAGCCACTAAATCGTACCCTGTGTGGCATATGGAGAACCGTGTAGGTCGTGGTTTGTATGCTATTTCTGGTGGTCAAAAATCTAATGCTGTTTTGAAGGAAGAACCTGTGCAATCGTTTGAAGTTGATTATACAAACACTGAATCTCTTATCCCTAAGAAAGATTCCAACTTTGTTCCATTCGGTAACTTTACCGATCTTGAGAACATTATCAAATCTCAAATCTTTTATCCTGCTTACATCAGTGGTCCAACTGGTAATGGTAAGTCAACTATGGTAGAACAGATTTGTGCCAAACATAAACGTCCTTTGATTCGTGTTAACCTTAACATGATGACTGACGAAGAACAACTTATCGGCTCTAAGACTTTGGAGAATGGTAACGTTGAAATTATTGAAGGACCAGTCCTTATCGCTATGCGTACTGGTACGACTCTATTGCTTGACGAGATTGACGCAGGTGCTGCAAACACTTTGCTTTGCTTGCAACCAATCCTTGAAGGTAAACCTTACTATTTCAAGTTGAAGAACGAAATGATTATTCCTGCTAAGGGTTTCAACGTTATCGCAACTGCAAACACCAAAGGTAAAGGTTCAGACGATGGTCGCTATATTGGTACCAACATTCTGAACGAAGCATTCCTTGAGCGTTTTGCAGTGACGTTCAACCAAGAATATCCTTCAGCTAAGATTGAATCTAAGATCGTTCAAAACCTTATGACTTCATACGACTGCCTTGACGTTGATTTCGCTGAGAACCTAGTCAAGTGGGCTGATGCAATTCGTAAGACTTTTGACGATGGTGGTGTTGACGAAACGATTACAACTCGTCGTATGACCCATATCGTTCGTGCATATGCAATCTTCAAGAATCAGACTAAAGCAATTGAACTTTGCTGCAACCGATTCGATACTGCAACGAAGACTGCATTTATCGACTTGTACGATAAGATTGCAAATCCGCAACCTGAAGTTGCAGTAGAACAGCCTGTAGAACCTAAACCTACAGACGAAGTTCCGTTCTAAAATAATGCTTGACTTTAATTCCATATTAGGGTATAATTCTAGTATGGAATTGGAAGTTCCATCTTTGTGAAACTACTGAAAGGTATATATTATGTTGAAGTTCTCTACTCTTACTCTCGCTCAGAAGCGTTTTGTCGTTGCAGCTATTGAATCCAATGCTGCTTATAAGAAAAATCCTCAGATTACTCTGAAGGAATGTTCAGCCTTGTACGATGCCATCCGTGCAACTCGTTCAGGTTCTAAAGGTGAAAAGATCGGTTATCCTAACTGGTTGTTCGCCAACAACAAGATTGAGCGTGGTGTTTATCAATTGCCGATCCCTACCGACGCAGAACTGTCGAAGTATCAGCAAGAACTAGACGCTAAACTTAACCCTGTTAAGAAAGCCAAAGCCAAGGTTGCTAAACTGCAACAAGCTAAGGTTGTTAAGACTAAGCCTGTGAAGGCTCAGAAGGTTGCCCCTGCTGTAACCGAGGACGAAAGTGAAGTTGAAATCAGTGGTTCACGTTTGAACCGTATTATTGCCGAATCTGAACCCTTTGACGCTGACGTTGAAGACTTCAATCAGATTCTTCGCGAAAACGGCATCGAAGTTTAATTCAACAACCGTGTAGGTAACACCATCGCCTACACGGTTTCATTTCGTCATGATGGTATATTATGGAGGACATTTATGTCAAAGCATGCTAAACTACTAAACCACCTCAACGCAGGTAATGAAGTTACAGCAAAGCAAATTGAGGGTTACTTTGGTTTGAAGAGCCCATCACGTGCTATCAACTATCTCCGTGAGCAAGGCAATTGCGTTTATGCAAATAAAGCAACCTTGTCTGACGGCACTCAAACTACTAAGTATCGCATTGGTCGTCCAAGCAAGCGTATGGTTGCTGCTGCTAATGCAATTCTTGGTGCTCAAGCGTTCAGTGGTTAATTGAACTGCTAATGGGTATTCCTAGAGTACCCATTGTTGGTTTTGTTAGGAGATATTATGACCGCTGATGGTAGAAAGTTTGATGGTGGTAAACTAGAATATGGATTGGTTCCACCTTTAGCATTAAAAGAAATGGTCAAAGTTCTCACGTTTGGTGCTCAAAAGTACGATCGTGATAACTGGCAAAAAGTTCCTGAATCCAAGCGTAGATATTTTGATGCAATGCAACGTCATGTATGGGCATGGAAAGAGGGAGAAGAAGTTGACCCCGAGTCTGGTATTCATCATCTAGCGCACGCAATGTGTTGCTTGTTCTTTTTATACGAACATGATGTAAAATATTCTAAGGATGTATAATGTTTAAAATGGTTTTATCTTTTATTTTCTTGTTTGTCATCTTTTACACTGGCATTGAAATTGTTCGTAAGATGACTGGACAAGAAAGATGGGAAGTTGCTAAAACATTCTCGTATAGTTTAGCTCTTTCGATATTCGTTATTGCTTGTTTGGTTTCCCTCGTTGTTTTATTTTAAGGATTAATTATGAAATCGTTTTTGAAAATCTCTGCTCTGGTCGCAGCAGTTACTCTTGCCACTGGTTGTACTCGCATTGAGACTGGTGAAGTTGGTGTGCGTGTTGGATTTGACAAACAGGTTAAACCAGGAGAACTGCTTCCTGGATCATTTAACCAAGTATTGATTGGTGATGTTTTGACATTCCCTGTTAAAGATGTTAATGTCAAATTGGAAGACATGACACCTGTTGCCAAAGATAACAGCACAATGAAAGACTTTGACGCAGTTGTTATCTATAATATTAATCAAGCCCAAGTTGCTGAACTGTATAGTCAAAAAAGCCAAGCGTTTCACGCTAAACATAATGGCGACATCTACCTGATGTACAACTACATTGTACAAGCTGCCCGCAATGCTATCTACAAAGAAGCACGTAAGTATGAAGCGTTGGATATGGCAGACAACCGTCAACAAATGGAACAGGCTATTCGAGAGCAGATTCAAAAGAGTCTAGCTGAAGAAAGACTAGATGGTAGTTTGGTCGTTGGACAAGTCTTAATTCGTAACATTGTACCAGCCGATTCTGTTGTTGAAAGTGCCAATGCTTTAGTTCGTGCTAAGAATGAATTCAAGCAAAAAGAAGTTGAAGTACAGACTGCCAAGAAAGAAGCAGAACGTATGGCAGCACTGGCAAATAACTCTGCAAGTTCTATTGCGTTTATGAACGCTCAAGCTGCACTAAACATCTCTGAAGGTATTAAGAATGGTAAGGTTCAAACTATTGTTGTCCCTGCTAACTTTAATGCACTGATGATGCAGAAATAAATTTGATATTTAATCAAAAACACGCTATAATTGCGATATATATTAATGAACCTTTTGACTAGGAGAAATAATGAAACTAAGTAAAGACACCATTGCCCTTTTTAAGAACTATGCTGGTATTAATAGCAACTTACTTTTGAAGCAGGGTAATAAACTTGCAACTATCAGTTCGCAAAAGAACGTTATGTCTGACGTTACTGTAACTGAAACATTCCCTGTAGATTTTGGTATCTACGATCTTAACGAATTCCTTGGCGCAATGTCGATCTTTGAAGACCCTGAGTTGACCTTTGAAGATAAAGTTTGTAAGATTACACAGGGTAATATGAGCATCAAGTATTTCGCTGCTGATGCATCTGTTCTAACTGCACCAAGTAAGAGTATTACTTTCCCTGAAGCTGAAATTAACTTTGAGCTTTCTAATCAAATGTTGACTATGATTCAACGTACAGCTTCTGTCCTGAAGTCTTCTGACGTTTCAATCGTTGGCGCAAATGGTCAAATCACTATCGTTGTTGGTGATAAGAAGAATGCAACTGGTAACTCTTTCAGTGAACCTGTTGGTACAACCGATAAGTCATTCAAGGTAAACTTGAAGGTTGAAAACCTTAAGATGATTCCTGGAGATTATACCGTCAGTGTATCTAGCAAGAAAATCTCTCGCTTCAAGTCTTCAACGACTGGCGATTTAGTTTATTATGTAGCAGTAGAAGCTGACTCCACCTTCGACTTCTAAATTGTTGTGATGTTTGGGGAGTTGGGTAACCACTCCCCTTTTTTCTTTATTATGGAGTTATTATGATTGATGCGCAAAAAGACCAATTTCTTTGGGTAGAAAAATATCGCCCACAAACTATCGATGAGTGTATTCTTCCAGAGTCTATGAAGACTACATTCAAGCAATATATTGAGCAGGGTGAACTCCCCACTTTCCTATTCAGCGGTTCAGCTGGTGTGGGTAAAACAACAGTCGCTAAAGCACTATGTCAAGAAGTTGGTGCTGACTGGATTATGATTAACGGTTCTGACGAGGGTCGTCAGATTGATGTTCTTCGTAACAAGATTAAGAACTTTGCGTCCACTGTATCTTTGACTGACGCTAAGAAAGTTGTTATCATTGACGAAGCAGATTATATGAACGCTGATTCAGTTCAACCTGCCCTTCGTTCTTTCATTGAAGAGTTCTCTAATAACTGCCGTTTTATCTTTACATGTAACTTCAAACATCGTATTATTGAGCCACTTCGTTCACGTTGTGCCAATATCGAGTTCAAAGTTGATTCAGCTGAGAAGCAACAAATCGCTGCAGCTTTCTTCAAACGTGTAAACCAAATTCTTAAAAACGAACAGGTTGAGTTTGATCCAAAAGTTGTTTCTGAACTTATCATTAAACACTTCCCAGACTACCGTCGTGTTCTAAACGAACTACAACGTTACTCTGTTACAGGTAAAATTGATACAGGTATCTTCGTAAACCTAGCTGAAGAATCTTACAGAGAACTTTATAAGCACCTCAAAGATCGTAACTTCACTGAAGTCCGTAAGTGGGTCGCTAAAAACTCTGATGCCGACACACCTGTATTGTTTAAAGAACTTTACGATAACGCAGGTACATTCCTTGACCAATCTACGATTCATAATCTAATTCTTATCCTTGCTGACTATCAATATAAGGCAGCATTCGTAGCCGACCATGAATTAAATATCATGGCTGCTCTTACAGAGATTATGATTCAATGTAAATTCAAGTGAGGGTGAAATGGAATTCGTTATTCTATTTGGCGCAGTGATTGTTGGTGCATTTGCTGGATGGCACCTTCGAGAACTTCACGCTATGCATAAAATTAAAGAACTCATTGCTCAAGCTGAAGAGATGGAAAATCTGGTTGAAGAACCAGAAGTTCAAAGAACAAAGATGCGTCTAGAAAGATTCGGTGAAACTATCTATGCATATGAAGAGGATGGAACTTTTATTGCTCAGGGTAAAGACTTGAGTGAGTTGGATGATGCAATCCGTAAAAGATTCCCAGAGAAAAAGTTCTCTGTACAAGAGGATAATTTAAAAGAGATTGGTGTAAAATATCATGAGTCCGTTTGATTTTATTAATGCCATCAATCAGACAAAAGAAAACCTATTTGTCGATCCGCAAGCAGCAAAGGATTATTCCCCTTTCCTAGTAAATAGGGGACTGTCGTATTTCCACGACACAGTTGTTCAAGCGAATACTATGAATCAGTATGCTTCTATTCCAAAAGAGTGGCAGTTTACATTTTTACTAAATAGTATTGCCAAGAAGAAAAGGTTCAGCAAGTGGGCAAAAGCCGACAAAGCTACAGACTCTTTGCTTCTGGTTCAGGAATATTTCGGGTATTCCAGTGAAAAGGCTAAGGAAGCATTACGCATCCTTACAGATGAACAATTGAAATGTATAGAACAAAAATTAAATAAAGGTGGAAAATAATGACAGTAGAAATGATTTACTATGATTGGACACCCGATTCTATGCTAGAGGTTACTCTTGCTGAACCAGACAACTTCTTGAAGGTTCGTGAGACTCTAACACGTATCGGCATCGCATCTAAAAAAGATAATACGTTGTACCAATCTTGCCATATCCTACATAAACAGGGTAGGTATTTTATCGTTCATTTCAAAGAACTCTTTGCATTGGATGGTAAAGACTCGAATATCACTTCAGGTGATATTGAGCGTCGTAATGCTATCGCTGGTTTGCTTCAGGATTGGGATCTATTAAAAATAGTGAACACCAGTAAAGCAGAACAGAAAGCATCATTGAGCCAGATTAAAGTTGTTTCTTTCAAAGAAAAGAATGACTGGAATTTGGTTGCAAAATATAATATTGGTAAAAAAGTTCGTCCAAGCGAGCAAAACTGATATAAATAAAAATAGAATTATATACAATTAATAATTTCCCTTAGATGCTTTTTCGCCATATGGGACTAAGTAATATACCCGAATCGGGTTTTCTTAAGGAGATTATTATGTGGACTAAACCAACTGCTACTGAAATGCGTTTTGGCTTTGAAGTTACAATGTATGTAATGAACAAATAGCATCCCTCGGGATGGGAACCGTGATGGTGGTGATAACGGTATATAAAACCACCAACTAATTTAAGAATTCACCTTAGGACCGCTAAGTACGAATCGCATAAAGCTGGTAGTGCGTTAAGCTATCGCTGGAACCAGTAACCAGCATTTTAAATATGGCTCCCTTTGTTCGCTTCGGGTTCACTTGGGAGTTTTTCGCTTAATAAAGGAGAAACACATGACAAGCAAACAATTCATCCCTTCATTTTTTAGTCAAGATGTATTCAAGGACTTCGACAAGTTCTTCGTAGGTTTCGATGATCAATTCACAAAGATGCAGAAACTACACGATGACATCACTAAAAACATCCCTAACTATCCTCCATACAATATCCGTAAGATTGATGACACTCACTATGTTATCGAGATGGCAGTTGCTGGCTTTGGTCAGAACGAGATTGACATCGAGATTGATGGTGGTAAGTTAGTTGTTAAGGGTAATGTTCAGTCTACTGAACAAGAGGAAGACTTCTTGTTTAAGGGTATTGCTGCACGTGCTTTCACTCGTACTTTCGCACTTAACGACCAAGTGGAAGTTAAAGATGCTGAGATTTTCAATGGTATGTTAAAGATCGCTCTTGAGCGTCTTATCCCAGAAGAAAAGAAAGCAAAGAAAGTTCCTGTGAAGTCAGGTAAAGGAAAGCAATTACTTCAGGAGAATGAATATGACAAAGCTGCTGAAAGGTTGTAAAGACTTTTTCCTTGCACTTCTGGAAGGAATCCATGAAATGAAATCTCACCGTAGAGGAGAGCGCAAATGAATAACTGGGTTCCAATGACAGATGAAGATTGGGATTGGGTAAACGGTAAAGTACCACCAACACCAAAAGGCAAGTAATCATACAACGGGGATCTTCGGATCCCCTAAATATTTGTATGATGAGATCAAAAGTATCACCTAATCTAATATCCTTCGTCACAGTAAGACGAGGAGATTGGGTCATGAAAATTTCTGTGTTTAAAACTAAACATGTTTTGTTAGTTGCTCAAAACTATTATGCCACTGAACAAATAATTGTTAAACACTTTGACCATCATGATGAAGCAGCAAAATTTATAGACCAATTAGCAATTGAGGAATAATATGAATAAAGTAAAAGTGTTTAAAATGATCAATGGCGAAGAGATTATCTCTGAAGTATTTAATGTATTTGCTGATCACTTTGAATTAAAAAATCCAGCAACTATTATGTTACAACCAACGCAAAGTGGGCAGATGGGTGTTGGTATCGCACCATACATGCCATACGTTGAGGGTAATGTAAACCTTTACAAGAATGCAATTGCATCAGAGGGAGAACCAGACCAGAAAATGGTTAATGAATATAACCGAATCTTCGGCTCTGGAATTGAAGTAGTATCCGCAGGTGTACTTGCAGGGCTAAAATAACCCTGCAAACCCCCTCTAGACCAGCCTTCGGGCTGGTTTTTTCATGGAAGAAAGTGCTTGACTTTTATTGTAAAATCACGTATAATATTCTTATACAGTAAAGAAAGGTGATTGATTATGATGATTGTGATTGCTACTCAAGACTATGAGAACTATGCTGCCCACCAAGGTTTTGATGGGACTTTCTATTGGAAAGCCAAGGGTGGTTCAGAATACAAAATCACCAACGTTCCGTCAAACGTTGATCACCAAGTTGTTGTTGATATGGTTCGTGACCAGATTGAATGTAACAACGAATATTTCCAAACTAGCATTATCGGTTACAACGTTGAGGGTGACGATTATCTTAGCTGGTTTGAAAAAAGCCAACTAGATTACGAGGGTGAAATTACTCATCGTGAACCAGAAATTGATTACTCAGATTTGAATGCGGAGTTCGCATGATTCTAGCAAGAGAAACTACTGTTTGGAAAGAGGTAGCCAAACAACCAAATCATACCTATTTGATGTCAGATAGTAAAAGTAAGATTTATGGTTACTTCAAATTTAATAATCCAAAAGATTTTATGATGTTTAAGAAACCGATCCGTATTGATACACGTTATCGTAAGTTTGAAGTGATGCAAAAGAATATTAAGGATATAGAATGAATTTGAATAAGTTTTTTGAGAGTCTTGCTGCGAACAGTTCTCGTAATTTTAAAATTGAACAGCTTGAAGCAAACCGTGATAACGAACTTCTTCGTGAAGTTGTCCGTCTAGCACTCGATCCATTCACTCAATTCTATATTCGTAAAATCCCAGCTTACACTCGTGATACTGAAAAGTATAACACAATGACTCTTGGTTGGGCACTTGAGCAATTGTATTCGTTATCGAATCGTGATGTCACTGGCAATGCAGCAATTGAGTTCCTAAGGAATATTCTCTGTGCTCTTGAACCAGATGATGCTAAAGTAATTGAACGTATTATTGAAAAGGATTTAAAATGTGGGGTAGCAGTATCTACGGCAAACGCAGTATGGACTGGCTTGCTGAAAGAATATCCAGTAATGTTGTGCAGCCAGTTCGAGCAAAAGCTGGTGGACAAGGTAAAGTTCCCAGCACTGGTTCAAACCAAAATGGATGGTATGCGGTTCAACGCAATCGTTCGGGATGGCAAGGTGGAGTATCGCTCTCGCAATGGCAAAGAAATTCAACTGCTAGGAAACCTTGACGCTGACTTTGTAAAGTTGGCAGGTGATGTTGATTGTGTGTTTGATGGTGAGTTGCTTGTTAAGCAAGATGGTAAGATTCTCGATCGTCAAACTGGTAATGGTATTTTGAATAAAGCAAACAAGGGTACAATCTCTCAAGCTGAAGCTGAAAAGGTTTGTGCTACTGTTTGGGATGTAATTCCGTATTTGTATTTTGTAGATGGTGAATGCCCTGTTAACTATGGCAAGCGTTGGGCTTCTCTCTGCACTCTGGTTGACAAACATCAACCAGTTAAGGTGGGTCTAGTTGATTCATGGGAAGTTGAGACATACGAAGAAGCCAAGACCTTGTTTGAAGGATTGCTTGCCGATGGTCAAGAAGGTATTATTCTGAAAGATAAGAATGGTATCTGGGAGGACAAACGTGCGAAACATCAAATCAAATTCAAAGGTGAGTTGGAGTGTGACCTCGAAATTACAGAAGTCGTGGAAGGTACTGGTAAATACGCTGGAATGCTCGGTGCTTTGGTATGTCGTTCAAGACCCGAAGACGGGAAGTGTATTACCGTCAATGTTGGTAGTGGTTTTAATGATGATCATAGAATTAACCTTTGGCATATTCGTCGTGAGTTGCTTGGTAGGATTGTGGCAGTAAAATATAATATGCGTAGTAAAAACAAAGCTGGAGAAGAATCTCTTTTTCTACCAATCTTTGTTGAGTTGCGTGATGATAAAGATGTGGCTGATTCTATTGGAGATATTAAATAATGGTTCTCGATACAATTATAAAACCTAAAAGGTTTTTCGATGTCAAAAATAAAAAAGACATCGACATGTATAAAAACTTTTTACAAACTCATTCTTGGGGACATTCAGGTTGTCCGTTTACTTTAGAGTATCCATACCTGTCAGTTCCTGATATGATCAAAGATAAACTAATTCATAAATTTTTAAAAGTTGAAAGAGTAGAATGGCTAAAGTCGTAATTAATCGTTGTCATGGTGGGTTTGGATTATCTCATGAGGCTGTTGTCCGATACCATGAGTTGAAGGGTAACACTCTTATTGTTGTCACTAATGCTGATAAATTTCGTGGAGAACACGACTATTATATCGGTGAACAAACTGAATCTATGTTTTGGTATGATGGTATGATTGGCGACCGCAACGACCCTGCTCTTGTTCAAGTTGTTGAAGAACTTGGTTCACAAGCAAATGGTTGGGCAGCAGAACTTGCTATTATAGAAATCCCAGATGATGTTAAATGGCATATTGAAGAGTATGACGGTTTAGAATGGGTGGCTGAAGACCACCGCACGTGGAGTTAAAATGAAAAAAGAAGTCGAAGATATAATCAGAGTTTTTGCTAAAAGAATATACGACCTTCAGTTTGTCGATGTTCCAGAAGGAACTAGGAATTCGGCAGTTGATAGAGATTGTAGGATTATATCAGATTTCATTGGTTGTGAAAAGGTAAAGGTTACTCATAGCACATACTTTGTTTTAAAAAACTGTAAGCGTTGGAGTAAGAAAGCAGTCAAGTTATATAATACATTAGAGGGGACACATTCCACTCGTTGCTCTTCAGCTAAGAGTGGTGCTTTGTTTACAATTGAACACGAGTATCCTCTTGGTATTGTAAAGAAGATGGTGCAAAATAAAAAGTTTAAAAGTGTTGACAGTGTTATAAAGTATATGATGAAATATGCTGTACCTGTTATTGTTACGTTAGAAGAAGATGCTAAATTGCGAACTTCTTGCCGTACAGCTTCTTCTTTAGCTGAAGCAAAAGATCGCTATAAAAGAGTTGGTATTCAAGTGCAAAGTTTTACTGATTGGAAATGAATATGAATGAACTTGAGGCTCATGATAACTTTCACGCCAAAATGGTTGAGAAGTTTCCTCGTTATGTTAATGATAATGCTCGCTTTGGTGGGTTTGCTATCGGTGAGGGATGGTATCCTATCATTGAAGCATTGCTTGGTCAGATTGATCACTACACTAAGTGGCGACGCAACATGCGTGCCTATGACCTACGACTTTCTCGTGCTAAAGCAAAAGGTCGTGAATCACTTCTGAAGTTTATCTGTAAAGGTCGTGTCCCCAGCATGTGGGATGAAGACCGTGCTGACGAGATTATGCAAAACGATCAGCGTCCCATGACTGAAAAGGTTGACTGGATTGGTATTGAACAAATCAAAGAGAAGTTTGGTGGACTCCGTTTCTACTACCATGGTGGTGATAATCACATTGATGGTATGGTGACAATGGCTGAAGTTTGGGCAGGGCAAACTTGTGAAACTTGCGGTGATAAAGG
>JACCED011563772.1_pt1 | contig 18374 bp, 17 predicted proteins | sample 7455021 | NCBI WGS metagenome assembly JACCED01 (sample SAMN15323456, study PRJNA562643) | freshwater metagenome | isolation source: river surface water | place: USA:Blue River Watershed | collected 2017-08-19 | reverse complement strand
TCATGAGAGTAACCACTCCTCCATGATCCTCGCCTTCAGGTCGATCAGGAATGTCATCAGCATCTGCAACCAATGAAACTTTTTCAAGGAAACCAGAGAGAGAAATCTCTTCATCCTCACTGAGCTCTTCAAAGGGGCGTTCTTCGTACTCCATAGATGCAGAGACGAGTTCTTGTAAGTTTTCAATACGTACTTCATCTTGCGGATCGCTGCTATTTTCAAGTTCAGTTAAGAGCCCTGATTGCTCAAGCACTGCTTCAATAATGACAGAAGGCTTGGTCTTGGCTTCCACAAGAGTTTGTAGAGCAGTGAGCATCTTGGTGAATGCCGCTATTGATTGCGCTGCCTTCTTGGGAACACCGGTTGCTTCTTTAACGCGCAACAAGGCGTTCCAGAATGAGATTCCCTGAGCGCTGGCTAGCGCTTCAATCTCTTCGAGAGCGCGATCGCCAATGCCCCGCTTCGGTAAATTAATAATTCGGCGCAGCGAGACCTCATCATCAGGGTTGGCGAGTACTCTTAAATAAGCCAATAAATCTTTCACTTCCTTGCGCTCATAAAAGCGCAATCCACCCACAACTTTGTATGGAATGGCCGCTCGCATAAATATTTCTTCAAAGATACGAGATTGCGCGTTTGTGCGATAGAAAACCGCGGTATCACCTGGCTGAGAAGTGCCTTGATCTTGCAAGCTGCGAATTTCTGATTTAACGAACTCTGCTTCATCATATTCAGATTCGGCAACGTAACCTGTCAGTGGAGCGCCGGAACCGGCATCAGACCATAAATTCTTCTCTTTACGAGATTCGTTCTTAGTAATTACTGCGTTGGCAGCGCTGAGAATATTTTGAGTGGAGCGATAGTTTTGTTCGAGCAATACTGTGGTCGCCTCGGGATAATCAACTTCAAATTGCAAGATATTTCGAATAGTTGCGCCACGGAAACCATAAATTGATTGATCGGCATCTCCTACAACGCAGAGTTCAGCCATAGGAAATCCATCACCGGCAGAACCGGTTAGCTCTTTAATAAGTACGTACTGGGCATGATTGGTATCTTGATATTCATCTACCAAAATGTGGCGAAAGCGAGATCTAAACCGAGCTTTTGCTTCAGGAAATTGCTGGAGCACTTGTACGGTTTTCATAATCAAATCATCAAAATCCATGGCGTTCGCTTGCTGCAATCGCTTTTCATACATTGTGTAAACGTCAGCCACAATGGTTTCAAATTGATTGGTAGCTTTACTGAGGTACTGATACGGGGTTTGTAACTCATTTTTAGCGTTAGAAATGAGATGTTGAAATTGGCGAGCGGGATATCTCTTGGAATCGAGATTGAGCGTCTCCATAACTCGCGAAATCAGTTTCTGCGAATCAGCAGAGTCGTAGATACTAAAAGCGCTGCTGTAACCCAATTTTTCAACCTCTTGTCGCAACATCCGAACGCAAGAAGAGTGGAAGGTAGAGACCCACATAGATTTTGCGATGGGGCCAACCAAATCAGCCACGCGCTCTTTCATTTCACCAGCAGCTTTGTTGGTAAAGGTGATTGCCAGAATTTCGTAAGGTCGTACTTCTCGTCGCGCCATGATGTAAGCAATGCGTCGCGTTAAAACGCGCGTCTTTCCTGATCCTGCACCAGCAACAACGAGCAGTGGTGTTCCAGCATGTGCGACAGCCTTCTGTTGCTCGGGGTTGAGTCCCTCGAGCAATGGGTCGGTCGCAGCCATGGCGGGCAGTCTATTAGGCTTCGCCCACACGAGAAGATAAAGGTGAGTTGTGGAACCGATAGCAGATTCTGAAATCAAGCGGGTATTAGTGGTGAATGCTCACCCAGATGATTCTGACTTTGGAGCATCCGGAACTATTTCGCAATGGGTGCAACAAGGAATATCTGTCTCATACGTTCTCTGCACCAATGGTGATCAAGGAGGCGAGGCGTCGCAATACTCTCGCGAAGAGATGCCAGCTGTGCGCCAACGTGAACAACGAGCAGCATGTGCTGCACTTGGCATCAGCGATGTCACATTTTTAAATTATGTTGATGGCCACCTTGAGCCAACTTTGCAATTGCGTAAAGATATCGTTCGCCAAATTCGTAGAGTGCAACCTGATCGCATTGTCTGCCAATCACCAGAGCGCAATTGGGAGAGGATCGGTGCTAGCCACCCAGATCATTTGGCAGCAGGTGAAGCAACGATTCAGGCTGTTTACCCTGATGCGCGTAATCCTTATGCCTTTACCGATTTATTGGAGAAAGAAGCGCTGCAACCTTGGAAGGTCCGCGAAGTCTGGATGCAAGGTCATTCTCATCCTGATCACTTTGTTGATATCACCGATACATTTCATTTGAAATTAGCTGCGCTGAAAGAACACGCTTCACAAACTGGTCATATGGATAATCTGGAGGAGATGCTGCGTGAGTGGGGCCAGCGGAATGCGGGAATCGGCGGTCTACCTGATGGTCGGATTGCTGAAGCTTTTAAAATCGTCAATACCGATTAACGAACAGTCGCTCTTACGATTTCAACCATTTGGATTGGATAGCCATCCGGTGCATACATCGGTTGAGTTCCACTCATTGTGTAGGCGCCAACTTCACCAATTTTCTTTACCAAATCAAGGCCTTTCGTGATTTTTCCCCAGATTGTGTAGTTAGGCGGAAGTTGTGTGTCTTTATACACCAAGAAGAATTGTGAACCATTGGTCTTGGGCCCGGAATTAGCCATGGCTACTGTTCCGGCTGGATAGTTATTTGCAACATTGGCGGGCAAATTTTCATCGACATATCCCTGCCAACCAGTTGGTGAACCACCACCGCTGAGTGTTGGATCCCCACATTGCAAGACAAATAGCCCTTGAGTTGTGAGGCGATGGCAGAGCGTCTTGTTGTAATAACCAGCACGCGCAAGCGTTGAGATTGCGTTGACAGTAACAGGAGCTTTGGTACCAAACATTTCGATAACGATGTCACCACAATTGGTTTTAAAGGTAAGAGCTTTAGCAGTGGGTTTTACTGAAGCAGCAGGTTGCTTAACTTTCATCGGCGTTTTGCCTTTAGCCGTTGCAGTTTTGCAACCCGGAACGCTAAATGGGCGTTCTGCAGCATGTGATGTTGTCGTAGTGAGCGATGTGGATGCAACTAACGCACAAGCAACGATTGCAATCTTTGCGGATTTAAACATCGATTGTCTTCCTATTCCCATTCAATTGTTCCTGGTGGCTTACTCGTAATATCAAGTATTACTCGGTTTACTTCTCGAACTTCGTTGGTGATTCGAGTGGATATCTTCTCAAGTACTTCATAGGGAATGCGAGACCAATCTGCGGTCATGGCATCTTCGCTAGAAACTGGGCGCAAGACAATTGGATGCCCGTATGTACGACCATCGCCTTGAACTCCCACGCTGCGCACATCAGCCAGAAGCACAACTGGACATTGCCAGATGACGCGATCAAGACCTGCTGCTTTCAGTTCTTCGCGAGCTATGAGATCTGCCTGACGCAAAATATCTAAGCGCTCTTTGGTGACTTCGCCAATGATGCGAATTCCTAGCCCGGGGCCGGGAAATGGTTGGCGCCAGACAATTGGCTCAGGTAGGCCTAGCTCTAGCCCAACTTGGCGAACTTCATCTTTGAAGAGCGTACGAAGTGGTTCAACCAGAGTGAACGTTAAATCATCAGGTAAGCCACCTACATTGTGATGAGACTTGATATTGGCAGTGCCAGTTCCGCCACCTGATTCAACAACATCGGGATAAAGGGTTCCTTGCACTAAAAATTCAACATCTCCACCAGATGCAATATCGCGCGCTGCTTTTTCAAAAGAGCGAATAAATTCACGTCCAATGATTTTGCGTTTCTCTTCTGGATCGGTAATGCCAGTAAGAGCTTGCAAGAATTGATCAACTGCATCAACCACAACCAGATCAATACCGGTGGCTGCAACAAAATCTTTCTGTACTTGCTCGGATTCTCCGGTGCGAAGCAAACCATGATCTACAAATACACAAGTGAGTTGTTTGCCGACAGCGCGCTGCACAATTGCCGCGGCAACTGCAGAATCAACGCCCCCAGAGAGACCGCAGATAACTCGTTTATCGCCAATTGCTGCCTTTGCCTTTGAAACTTCCTCTTCAGCGATATTTGCAGTAGTCCAGGTAGGTTTGCACCCAGCAATATTGATAAGCCAATTTTGCAAAATAGCCTGTCCGTGTTCAGTATGAAGAACCTCTGGATGAAATTGCACCCCAGCTAATTTGCCTGATGAATCCTCAAATGCAGCAATCGGAGTATCACTCGTTGATGCAGTGACAGTAAATCCATGTGGCGCTTGTGAAACGGCATCACCGTGCGACATCCACACTGATTGCGTTTGGGGAAGTCCAGCAAAAACCTTTGAAGCTGATTTCACTGAAAGAGGAGTACGTCCAAATTCAGATTTGCCGGTTTGTTCTACAGTCCCTGATAACGCTGCTGCCATGGTTTGAAATCCGTAACAGATTCCGAAAACTGGAATTCCTAATTGAAAGATTGCTGGATCAACTTTAGGAGCGCGATCTGCATAAACAGATGATGGGCCACCTGAGAGGATAATTGCTTCGGGGTTTTTAGCGCTGACTTCTGCGGCTGTTATAGAAGATGGAACTATCTCTGAAAATACTTTTGCCTCACGTACCCGCCGCGCAATGAGTTGCGCATATTGCGCACCAAAATCAACGACAAGTACACCGTGGCTAGCGGCCATGAATAACCACATCTACCCGTTGGAAAGACTTCACATCAGAGTAACCGCACGTTGCCATCGCACGACGCAGAGCACCAAAGAGATTCATAGATCCATCAGATGTATGTGAAGGTCCAACCAAAATTTCTGCAAGAGATCCCACAGTTCCAACGTTGACGCGAGCACCGCGTGGAAGCTCAGGATGGTAAGCCTCAGAGCCCCAGTGCCAGCCAAGCCCTGGTGATTCCACTGCTTTAGCAAGCGCTGAGCCCATCATCACTGCATCTGCGCCACATGCAATCGCCTTGGCAATATCACCTGATTTACCGACAGAACCATCTGCGATGACGTGCACATAACGTCCGCCGGATTCGTCTAGATATTCACGGCGCGCTGCAGCAACTTCAGCAACGGCAGAAGCCATAGGAACTTCAATACCGAGAACTGATCGCGTTGTGTGCGCTGCTCCCCCACCAAATCCGACTAGTACACCAGCAGCGCCAGCGCGCATGAGATGAAGTGCGCCAGTAGTCGTAGCAACACCACCAACTATGACAGGCACATCAAGTTCATAGATAAATTTCTTTAAGTTCAGTGCTTCATTTTCAGAGGCAACATGTTCGGCGGAAACTGTAGTTCCACGTATAACGAAAATATCAACGCCAGCATCAATGACCGCTTTATGAAATTCGGCAGTACGTTGTGGTGATAATGATGCAGCAACCGTGACACCAGAGTCGCGAATCTGCTTAATGCGTTCTTTGATTAGTTCAGGGCGTATCGGTGCGCTATAAATTTCTTGCATTCGACGAGTGGCATGCTTATCTGGCATCGATGCGATTTCACCGAGTGGAATACGGGGATCGTCGTATCGAGTCCACAGACCTTCGAGGTTAAGAACTCCGAGGCCACCCAACTTTCCAATTTCAATTGCAGTATCGGGTGAAACAACAGAGTCCATGGGAGCTGCTAGAAGTGGAAGTTCAAACTTGTACGCATCAATCTGCCACGCAGTCGACACATCTTCAGGTGTACGTGTGCGACGGCTGGGAACGATGGCAATATCGTCGAAAGAGTAAGCCTGGTGTGCGCGTTTTCCTGGGGCGATTTCGATATCCATGGGCTATTTCTTCTTGCTGTAGTTAGGGGCATCGGCCACATGTAAAACATCATGTGGGTGGCTCTCTTGTAAGCCAGCGGCGGTAATTTGAATGAGGCGACCTTCTCGGCGCAGTGTTTCGATATCAGGGGCTCCGGCATATCCCATGCCGCTTCGCAATCCGCCGACAAGTTGGTGCACTACTTCAGCGACTGGACCGCGATAGACAACTTTTCCTTCAATTCCCTCTGGAACCAATTTATCTTCAGAAAGTACATCGTCTTGCATGTAGCGATCTTTGGAATACGACTTCTTTTCTCCACGTGATTGCATCGCGCCGAGTGAACCCATTCCGCGATACGCCTTGTATTTACGCCCATCGATTTCAACGAGTTCGCCAGGTGATTCCTCACAACCAGCAAGCAGAGAACCGAGCATGACTGAATGCGCACCAGCAACAATTGCTTTCACGATGTCACCTGAATATTGCAGGCCACCATCTGCAATGAGTGGGATGCCTGCTTTGTTACACGCCTTAGATGCTTCCATGATGGCAGTTACTTGCGGAACTCCAACGCCTGCTACAACGCGCGTTGTGCAGATGGATCCGGGGCCAACACCAACTTTTACTGCATCTGCACCAGCGTTAATCAGCGCCTGTGCACCTGCGCGGGTTGCCACATTTCCACCGATGATTTCAGTTGTTGGTGAGTACTGTTTTATGCGCGTGATTGCATCGAGTACAGCTCGGTGATGTCCATGCGCTGTATCAACAACAACTACATCTACGCCTGCTTCAATCAGGGCTTGAGCGCGTGCAAATCCATCGTCTCCCACACCAACTGCTGCACCTGCCAAACCAACGTTCTTTACCAATTTCACATGCGTTACTTGCTCATCCACTGGAAGGTTGCGGTGAATAATTCCGATGCCGCCAGCCTTTGCCATGGCGATCGCCATCGTTGACTCGGTAACGGTATCCATCGCTGATGAGACGACAGGTACTGCCAATGTAATGTTGCGAGTTAAGCGAGTTGAGGTATCGACCTCTGAGGGAACGACATCAGATGCGTCAGGAAGTAGAAGTACATCGTCGTATGTCAGGCCAAGGAGCGCGACCTTCTCCGAATCGATCATCGCCAGCGCTCCTTCTTAATCAGCAAGTGCGCAGTCTACCTGCTGAATCAGGCGCCTAGCGCCTGCATGATTTCATCACAGGCATGCTCCAGTCCTTCTGCCTTGATGACATCTTCACAATCAATTCCATCCCAACCAGGGCCGCCAATCACAATCCGGGGTGCTGGGCGAATAGCTGGAATTTCTCGCCAATACTTCTCTTCTGCATTCTTGGGCAGTTGCGCCCATAGGAAGATTGCTGGCGGTGCACACCTTGTCACCATGGAAGAGAGAGCAGAGAGTGGAGTGCGCGCACCGAGAACATATGTCTCAATATTGCGCTCGCAGAGCGCTGCAGCCAAGGCATGTATAGCCAATGAATGAAGTTCTTCACCTACTGAAGCCAGAAGTACTGGGCGAGCATTGAGTGGACGCTTTAATTCGACAACTCGGTGATGCAAAATTTTCTTTAACGTTTCAGAAAAGAGATGTTCGATCTCTATTCCAGACTGATTGATTTCCCACTCTTCACCAATCATAAAAAGCGTTGGCACAATGACATCCGACCAGGCGCTCTCGATGCCGTATTGATTGATTTCTCGTTCAATTGTGGCTTCGATAAAGGCGCGGTCAAAGGCTTGCAACCCCTTATAGATTGCATCCACGACATCTTCACGAACTTCAAGTTCCTTAACGATCTTAGAAAGCTTGACCTCTCCGCGAAATTCACGGGCTTGTGCTGCAGCATCTGATGGTGCAACTCCAGCAACTATTAAGCGACGCATCATGGTGAGTTTTGCTAGATCGCTAGGACAATACTTGCGATGTTCGCCTTCGACATGTTCAGAAGGTCCAAGGCCATAACGACGATCCCATGTACGAAGGGTTGCTGGAGCAACACCGATGCGGCGGGCTACTGCGGCCACCGTCAGTTTCGCTTCAGCTTCTCCGGAAGATCTGGAAGGCATGGCGCAATCGTCCCCTCAAGTGGGGCAACTCACCACCTGAAAATCGGACATATCGGCCTAGTGAACAAGATTTGACGCGTTTGGTACTTGAACAACTTATGAATCGGTTGTACCTTAGGCTCAAGAACGACAGAGGAGAAAAGCTATGGCTGAACTATCACGTCTACCGCAACCCTTAGCAGATGTGTGGGAGTGGCAGTATGAAGGCGCATGCCGCGATAAAGAGCCGGAGATGTTCTTCCATCCAGATGGAGAACGTGGTCCACGCAGGCGCAATCGCGAAAATGCTGCCAAAGCTGTCTGCGCCACCTGCCCTGTAATCAATGCGTGCCGCGAACACGCGCTTGCTGTTCAAGAACCATATGGAATTTGGGGCGGACTTTCAGAAGATGATCGCGCCGCTATCTTGGCTCGTCGTGGAATTCCTTTGATTTCACACGCATCATAAGTTTCAATCCTCCTTCAAAAGAAAAATCCCCCGTGGTGACCACGGGGGATTTTCTACTTTAACTACTTAATGGCTATGTCCACCTGGGCCATGTGAGTGGCCGTGGCCAGCTGCTGCTGGTTCTGCATCTGCTGGACGTTCAAAGACAACAGCTTCAGTTGTAATGAACATTGCAGCGATAGATGCAGCGTTAGCAAGTGCTGAACGAGTTACCTTTACAGGATCAATGACGCCATCCTTTGCAAGATCGCCGTAGACATCAGTTGCAGCGTTAAAGCCTTCATTGGCCTTAAGTGCGCGAACCTTTGAGACAACGACATAACCTTCAAGGCCTGCGTTCTCTGCAATCCAACGAAGTGGTTCATCGCATGCCTTACGAACAAGTGCGACACCAACTGCTTTATCGCCTGTGAAGCCGAGGTTATCTTGCAAGGCATCGGCTGCATGCACAAGGGCTGCGCCTCCACCAATGACGATACCTTCTTCAACAGCTGCGCGAGTTGCTGAGATTGCATCCTCTAGACGGTGCTTCTTCTCTTTCAACTCAACTTCAGTATGTGCGCCCACTTTAATGACGCAAACTCCACCAGCAAGTTTTGCAATGCGCTCTTGTAGCTTTTCGCGATCCCAATCTGAATCAGATGCAGCCATTTCATTGCGAAGTTCAGTAACGCGGCTAGCAACGCGAGCCTTGTCACCAGCTCCATCAACAATAGTGGTTGCATCCTTGGTGATAACAACGCGACGTGCACGTCCGAGATCTTCCAGGGTTGCAGCATCGAGCTTCATTCCGATTTCAGAAGTGATAACTGTTCCGCCGGTCAGGATCGCCATATCTTCGAGCATCGCCTTACGACGATCACCAAAACCTGGCGCCTTTACAGCAGCTGATGAAAATACTCCGCGCATGCGGTTTACAACGAGAGTAGAAAGCGCTTCACCTTCAACATCTTCAGCGATGATAAGTAGTGGCTTTCCAGCCTGTGAAACCTTCTCCAAGATTGGCAATAGTTCAGCGAGCGCTGAAATTTTGCCCGAAGAGAGCAAGACATAAGCATCATCAAGGACAGTCTCCATGCGATCTTGATCTGTAACAAAGTATGGAGAGATGTAACCCTTATCGAATTGCATACCTTCAGCGAACTCGAGTTCGAGAGCTGTGGTTGATGCTTCTTCTACAGTGATGACGCCATCTTTACCGACCTTGTCCATCGCTTCTGCGATGAGATCACCGATTGCGCGGTCTTGAGCAGAGATTGTTGCTACATCTGCAATCTGCGCCTTGTCCTTAACAACGGTGGCGTTTTCACGAAGGCGGTTAGAGACAGCTTCAACTGCTGCTTCAATACCCTGCTTTAGATCCATTGGCTGTGCGCCAGCGGCGAGGTTGCGAAGACCTTCCTTAACCATAGCTTGTGCAAGAACAGTTGCAGTTGTTGTTCCATCACCAGCGACATCGTTAGTTTTGGTAGCAACTTCCTTAACAAGCTGGGCGCCCATGTTTTCAATAGGATCAGAGAGTTCAATCTCTTTTGCGATAGTGACACCATCATTTGTAATTGTTGGCGCACCGAATGACTTTGCGATAACGACGTTACGTCCCTTAGGACCAAGCGTTACTTTGACGGTGTCAGCGAGTTGGTTGACACCACGTTCCATTGCGCGACGAGCGTGCTCGTCGAATTCCAGCATCTTGCCCATGGGCTACTTCTCAATAATCGCGAGAATGTCGCGGGCAGATAGGACGAGGTACTCGTCGTTGTTGTACTTAACTTCTGTTCCGCCGTACTTGCTGTAGAGAACGACATCGCCGACCTTTACATCCATTGGTACGCGAGCGCCATCATCAAAACGGCCAGGACCTACGGCTACAACTGTGCCTTCCTGTGGCTTCTCTTTCGCAGTATCTGGAATGACAAGACCGGATGCTGTTGTTGTTTCGGCCTCATTAGCCTTTACAACGATGCGATCTTCGAGCGGCTTAATGGCAACTGCCATGGTTGTACTCCTTTAGCTATATCTACGTTTGGTGTAAATCCACTATGTGGGGTGCCCTGCAGTTAGCAGTGTCGACCCTTGAGTGCTAACGCCAAGCCTATGGGGGCTTATTCCCAGCAGCAAATCGTAAAAGCCGGGTGGTTTTAGAGGCTTATCCGCTCGACCGGCAGGCTCGAATCTGCATCAAAGGCGCCCTTCGTCGCTGGCTTGCCCGCGCTGACCATCAAGCTGCCCAGGGCGGCGACCATCGCACCGTTATCGGTGCAGAGCCCCGGATTCGGAATCCGCAGTTCGATACCGGCCCTCGCGCATCGCTCGGCTGCGACTGCGCGCAACCGAGAATTAGCGGCAACTCCCCCTGCGATCACCAGCGAATCAATACCAGTTTCCTGGCAGGCGCGCACACTCTTTTGCAAAAGCACATCAACGATTGCCTCTTGGAATGATGCTGCTACATCTGCGCGCACATACTGCGGTGTACTTTCCAGATAACGCGCAACGGCAGTCTTTAAACCTGAGAAAGAAAAATCATAGGGACGAGTTTGCCAATCACTTGAAGTCGTTAAACCGCGTGGGAAATCAATTGCCGTGGCAGAACCGTTCTGTGCTTCGCGATCAATGGCGGGACCACCAGGAAAACCTAACTGCAGAATGCGTGCAATTTTATCGAAAGCTTCACCGGCAGCATCATCCATCGTTGCACCTAATTTGTTGATAGATCCTGTAATTTCATTTACTTGCAGCAGTGAAGAATGTCCACCGCTTACCAACAAAGCAATTGTTGGCCGCGTGGGTTGCTGATGAGTTAAATAATCAACAGAGATATGTGCAGCCAGATGATTAACGCCATATAACGGTCGGCCAAGTCCCTGTGCAAGTCCGCTAGCAGATGCCACCCCAACTAATAGCGCGCCAACTAGACCTGGACCAGCCGTGACAGCAACAGCATCGATATCGCGTAAGGATATCTTTGCTTCAGTTAGCGCTCTTTCTATTGCGGGCAGCATCGCTTCTAGATGTGCACGTGATGCAATTTCGGGAACTACTCCGCCGAAGCGAGCATGTTCATCGACGCTGGATGCAATGACGTTGGCGAGCAAAGTACGACCGCGCACGATGCCAATGGCAGTCTCATCGCAGGAAGTTTCAATTCCTAGTACTAGCGGCTCCATCAGACAAACTCCTTACGCATCACAAAGGCATCTTGTCCTGATCCGTAATAATCCATGCGTACAGAAATCTGCATAAATCCCAATGATTTATAGAGCTCAATCGCATCGGTATTGCTCTTTTCTACCTCCAGCATCAGCGCGCTAGCGCCACGATTGTGCGCCCACTCTTCTATCTGTCGCATAAATTCGCGGGCAATTCCCTGTCTGCGAAAATCAGGTAGAACAGCAACGGTAAGTACATCTGCTTCTACGCCAGGTGCCGGCAAGAAGACTCCACAGTATCCAATAATGCGATTTTCGGATTCTGCAACTGCCATAAATCGAGTGGTCGGAATTCCAGCAAACTCTTCTTTAAATTGCGCAGTGCTCCATGGGGAGTACGGAAAAAGTTCTTTCTCGTATGAGGCAAGCACTGGAATATCTAGCGCCGTTGGTTGACGATAGGAAATCATGAGCGCTCCGCAGTTGGCACAGCATCGGGGCGACGTAAATACATCGGCTCAGAGATATTTTGTACAGCACCAAGTGAAACTAGCTTCTGCATATCAGGATAGACGCCAAAGATAAATCCCGAGACATCTTCTGGTTTACTGACATGTGGACCATCAATGCGCAAACCATTTTCATATCGCGCCCAGTAAATTTCCTTACGACGAGCATCAACTGCAACTGTGTAGCTATTTTCAGCAATAGCGATGGCATCAAGCGAGCAGACACCAATGACTGGAATGGAGCGCGCTAACGCAAAAGTATGTGCGAAAGAGATTCCAACGCGAAGGCCAGTAAATGGTCCAGGTCCCATGCCAACAACCACTTGATTGACGGGGGCGCTACTTTTTAGCGCTTCGCTCACAAGTTCAGATAGGGCACGCCCATGATCAGTGGCGCCTTCATGGCATTTTTCAAAGATCACTGTGTCATTTTCAACGATGCCCACAATCGTGCGCGATGTTGAAGTATCAATCGCTAAGGAGATGGTCATAGCGAAAGTTCCTGCCAGCGAGCGCCAACTTTCTTGAAGGTAACTTCGCGAGTTTCGCTGGTCCGATCAATAGTAATTTCCAAGCGTTCATCGCTGAGGCGAGCAGATTCAGCGCCTCCCCATTCAATGACTGTCACAGCGCTTTCGCGGGGCGAATCAAGATCGAGATCATCGAGAAACGCAGCAGCGTTACCTCCTTCAAGGAGGCGATAAGCATCCACATGGATAAGTGGAAGCTCAGCTTTATGAATGCGCGAGATTACAAAGGTAGGAGAGGTGACATCTGAAATTCCAAGCGCTTGGCCAATACCTTGCACTAAAACAGTTTTACCTGATCCAAGCGGACCGTTCAGAAGTATGAGATCCCCAGCGCGACAAAATTTTCCGATTCGAAGACCAAGCTCATGCATCTGTTGCGCGGTTTCAATCTTCACCTACAAAGGATAGTTGATGAACGAAAAGAAGAAGGGCCCCGGAAAATCCGAGGCCCTTCCTTCGTTAACTCGTTACTGGAGTGATTTGAAAGTTGGAACGCGGAACTTCTTGTCGTATGACAAGCCAACCTTCTTTGCAGCAGTGGTAATTGGACCCTGGTTAGGGAACTTACCTGTATTCACTGCATTTGCTGCCATCTTTGCCGCGGTAATCCACTGATTCGCGGTGTAGAGGCAGTGACCTGTTCCAGCACCTGGTGCAGCTGTGAGATCTGGTGATCCGGTAGCTGTGAATTTAGAGTACTTCGGTGCAGTCTTTGCCCAAAGCGCTACTAACTTATTGACAGGTGCTTTGTAGTCGCGAGACTTCTTTGCTGCTTCAAGGGCTGCAGTCTTCTCTGCAGCAAATTGTTCAGCATAAGTATCGATGTACCACTGAGCGATTGATGAAGGTGTGTATTCATCTGATTCAGCTGTCATCATCACTGTTGGCTTCGAGATTGAACCCTTAAGACCAATGAGTGAAGGGATCTTGGCAACAGCTGCAGCATCTGCAGTTTCACGTGGAGTTGCAGCAAGTGCTCCAATGATTGCGCTTACTGCAGAGTTACCACTGAGTGCGAATGAATAGATATCAGCATCAGCTGCTACACGAGCTGCGTAATCAGTCTTGGAATTGTCATAGACCTTTCCACCTGTAAGCAGTTCACCATCAGCCATAAGAAGTGTGCCGGCAACTCCGACAGTTCCCATGTTTTCAAGAATTGCTACTGCAGGTGCAATCGCAAGTGGATAGGTTTCAGCAGCTCCGGTTGGACCTGAAGTTCCATCGACGTGCTTGCTTCGTGTAGGAATTCCTGCCATTAAACCAACAGTCAGAAGTGCAGAACGTGAAGGCACGCCTGCTGCTTGGAGAGCTTTACCAGCAGGGCTTGCTGTATCTGGCCATGCTCCTGAGGTAAGTCCTGCAGATAGTTTGCTGAGAACGGTGAGAACCTTGCCGATATTTGCAAGTTGTTCACCCGCACGAACTGCAGGGTCAGTGGAATAGCCACCGACCTTGATGCTTGGATCAAAGAGCGCCTTGAATCCCCAGAGCGCATCTCCGAAATAATGCACGAGCGCATCGCTCGGATTTGCTGCTGGGCAACCAAGCACGACTCCGTCAACCAAATCAGGGTTGGTCTCTGCAAGTTTCTGGCTATGCATTGAACCGAGTGAAGCACCCCATGCAATGACCTTCTTAGTCGTTGGGAACTTCTTCTTAAAAGCTCCAATCAATTCAACGTTCGCAGCAAGTGCTTCTTTAACGTTGAGGCTCTGACGAGAGAATCCAGATCCGGCAACACCATAACCAGATGCAACAAGAGAGTTAATAACTGACATATCTCCTGATGCTGCAAGTGGTCCTGGTTCAGCTGCGTTGGTGACCTTATAAGGGCCAACCGGTGCAAGCGTTGCAGGAATATCAATCATTGGACGAATTCCGTGGGACCAGACAAATACTGTTCCATTGAAATTCGCAGCCGCAATCATGAGATAGGGAGCGCCATCTGAGCCAGCTCCAGCACACTGCGTTACAAACTTAACTGTCGCGCATTGCGGATCAGCCGCTTGAGCGGTTGAAGGAACTCCGATAACCGCAGTGGCGACTAGCCCAGCAGTTGCAATCGCTGTGAGCAGACGAGATTTCTTTGAGATTTTCATTAGTTTGGTAGCCCCTTCGCTGGCATTGCAGGACGCTTAAATGAAGATTCCACAACAGGTCCTGTGCCTGAATCAGTTGTGTAGACCTTGTAGGTACCGCCATCTGGCTTTAGCGCACCAGTCGGATCGTATGTACCAATCCAATATCCATTGGCGCCTACGTGGGAAGTGGTGGAGTAACCAAGAGATGTAAGCAGAGGATTTGCAAAGGTAGAAGCCTTTGTTTCGATTGTCTTAATCAAGTTTGCACGTGTGAGGTTAGAACCTGTTGCATGCAAAGCTTGAACGGCTAAGAACGCGTTGGACATACCTGCAACTACGTTGTTATCAAAAGTCTGCTTTGGCTGAGCTGCAGCATAAATTGATTGGAACAACTTGATGTACTCATCATTTGCATCTGTTGGAGCTGGAGCAAATGAGAATCCCTTTGCGCCAGTCAATAGTGGGACGTAAGCCTTGTTGCTAGCAGCGATTGTTGTGGCGTCTCCACCAACTGAACCCAAAACCCATTGGGTTTTGAATTGCGCAGCATAAGCATTTGCAAGAGCCGCAGTTGAAGCCGATGAAACTCCAAAGAGGACTGTGACTTCAGCGCCTGCTGCCTTGAGCTTAGAAATCCAACCGGCACCAGTTGCAGGAAGAGCCTGTGAACCTGATGCGTAAGGAATGTAAGTTCCAAAAGTTACGCCAGCTTGCTTAAATCCGGCGAGCGCATCGCGACCAAAGTCATCATCCTGATAGATAAGTGCTAGCTTCTTGCCAGCGTAATTATCCTTAATGAACTTACCCATAATCTTCGCTTCCATTTGGTATGAAGGAAGGATGGAGAAGGTTGTTGGGTAAGCCTTCTTATCAGCAAAACCGCTAAATCCTGTATTAACAAATAGCGATGGAATTCCGCGCTTAGAGAGCTGAGTAGATGCTGAAATCGCTTTGGTGCTTGCAGTTCCGAGCGTTCCAACAAGTGCGAAAACCTTGTCGCGCAGAATGAGTTCATTGGCTCGAGCAACTGCAGTTGTTGGGATGTACTGATCATCCTTAATCACCAAAGTGATTTTGCGACCATTGACTCCACCATTTGCGTTGACATAATCAAAGTAAGCCTTCATTGCGCCTGGAATCTTGTTATAGCCAGGTGATGCAATTCCGGTCATTGGGACTGTGATTCCCAGTTTGATTGATGTCGCAGTAACACCTGGATCAGATGCTGCTTGTGCTGGTATAACTGTGGCGCTCATCGCTGCAACAGCTACGACCGCAGAAGTTAGAATTAACTTCCGACGTGTTGTTCGGATCATGTCTTTCCTTCCATCGAGGGTTCTTAGATTTTTCTACCTAAGTTCATTTCTTATGTGCCTTCTTCTCATGCTTTGCACGCATCTGTTCAACCGGGCCATTTGGTACAAATAGAACCGTCAGAATCAGCAGCGTACTCACCACAAAACCAGGCAAGTTGGTGGCAACTACATCTGAAACCTCGAAGCGATGCACAATCGTCTCGACGATGTCAGGTATAGCAACCAACGTCACTGCCCCAATCATGACCCCTCCGAGGGTAGTTACGCCAGAGAGGACAGCGCCTGTCGCGAGAGAAAATGAGAGTGCGAGTGGGAAGGCTCCTGGGGAAACTGTGCTGATAGTCATCGCTAGAAGGGCACCCGCCAGGCCGGCAAGGCCCGCGCTTATAGTGAAGGCCAACACCTTATTTCTACCCACATGTATCCCAGCTAATTCTGCTGCGACATCGTTACTGCGGACCGCCTTCCAACTTCTTCCATAGCGAGAGTTCATAACATTTCGTAACCAGTAAATTGAAATCAGCGCTGCCAATGTAGTGATCCAGAAGAACCACTTGTACTGCGTGAAATCTTCTCCAAGCGAAGCTGGCGGCAAACCAACATCAAAAGGTAACCCTTGCTCACCACCCAAAATCGGAAATTGATTTGCGATCGAAGGTAGCCCAATGGCTAGCGCCAAAGTAGTTCCAGCCAGGTAGGGACCACTTAATCGCGCAGCTGCTAAACCGAGTAGATAACCGCCGAGCGCTGCAGCAAGGACTGCGATGACAAAGGAAAGCCATACAGGAACTTCCCAATGTATGCGAGCCAACGTCGCTGCATAACCACCGATTGCAAGTAGCGCACCATGTCCGAGTGAAACTTGGCCTGAATAACCGGTGAGCAAAATAATCGATGCGATTGCAATGACATAAATGCCAACTGTCGCGCCCTGGAAGACTCGTAGTTCATCTACACGATTACCTAAGAGAAAAAGAATGAACCCAAGCAGAATAAATGCAAGCAGCGGATGTTTCTTAAGCACGGCGACCTGCTTTCACTCCGATGAATCCTTGCGGCCTAAGCAGCAGAACAAGTAAGAGCAATAAAAATGCAACGATGAAGACAAGGGTTCCACTGATATAAATCTGGACAATCGCAAGAACTAATCCAAGAACTACTGCACCTAATACCGCGCCAGGGAGAGATTCAAGTCCACCAATTACCGCTGCAATAAAACCAAAGGTTAGTAGAAGACTGAACTCAAGAGAATCTGGCGCCAGAGTTCCTGTTCCATTAACCGTTTGCAACAGTCCGGCTGCAGCGCCAGCAGCCCCCGCAATCGCCCACCCGATTGTGCGGATTGCGCCAACTCTGATGCCCGCCAATTGAGCAATTTCGGGAGAGTAGGCAGAGGCGCGCAAAGAAAGACCCAAATTTGTGCGCTGGAAAATAAAACCAAGTACAGCCACCATAACTACCACTGTGATGAAAACCAACAAATTCATCGGAGAGAGCGCGATAGTTTCTCCTGCGATTTTGTACCCAACTTTAGAAAGTGGCGGTTGAATCTGCACATCTTGATTGCCCCAAATAAATCCAATGGTGGCTCGAATAAAACCTAATAACCCGAGCGTTGCAATGATGGGAACAATTCCAGCTACCGGACCAGATGAACTATGTTTGATAAGAGTTCGGATCAGCAATATTTCAACAAGCGCACTCACTAATGCGCCTAAAGCCATGGCGAGTGGAAGTGCAATCCAAAAATTTCCTGTTTGTTGAACTAGTTCGAATCCAATATATGTTGAGAGTAGCGCCATCGCTGCTTGCGCAAAGTTGATAACTCGTGTGGAGCGCCACACTAAAACCATCGCTATAGCCATAAGCGCATAAATTGAACCGGCGCCCAAGCCAATGAGAAGCATGTCTATGAATTGAGTCATTAGTACCCCAAATATGCAGCGCGCACTGCTGGATCGGCGATGAGATCTGCAGCGCTTCCCACCGCTGCGATTTTCCCTAGATTGAGAACAACTCCGGTATCAGCGATTTTAAGAGCGCCCATCGCATTCTGTTCAACAAGAACGACTGTCATACCCATTTCATCGACTATCCCACGAATTGTGTGAAAAATCTGTTCAATGACAAGTGGTGCTAAACCTAACGAAGGTTCATCGAGAAGTAACAACTGTGGTTTTGACATCACTGCGCGCCCAATTGCTAACATCTGACGTTCTCCGCCAGATAAAGTGTCAGCTCTTTGTGAAAGCCGCTCCCCTAATCGAGGAAAAAGAGAGATAACTTCTGCTTTGGAAGCTTCTGCATCCTTTCGATTGCGTCGCCAAATCGCTCCAATACTGAGATTCTCTTCAACCGTCAGTTCTGCAATTACCGACTTTCCTTCAGATACATGTGAGTCTCCCTGGCGCACATGTGATTCTG
>JACCED010078384.1_pt1 | contig 18376 bp, 16 predicted proteins | sample 7455021 | NCBI WGS metagenome assembly JACCED01 (sample SAMN15323456, study PRJNA562643) | freshwater metagenome | isolation source: river surface water | place: USA:Blue River Watershed | collected 2017-08-19 | reverse complement strand
CCTCCGCGACGCCGGGCGGGCAGAGCGCGTAGCCGGCGCGGAGCCCGGCGAGGGCGTGCCCCTTGGAGAGCGTGCGCGTGACGACGACGTTCGGCAGACGCTTGGCGAGCTCGACGCAATCGCCTTCCGCGAAGGCCGCATAGGCCTCGTCGACCACCAGCAGGCCGGGGAAGGCGCGCGCCAGGGCCTCCACCTGCGCCACCGGAAAGGCCACGCCGAGCGGGGCGTTCGGGTTGGTCAGGAAGAAGACGGCGGCGCCGCAACCGGCGACCGCGGCGACGTCGAACGACAGGTCCGGCGCCACCGGGACCTTCACGACCGGGGCGCCCTGCGCGGCGGCGAGGACGGGATACAGGGAGTAGCTCGGGTCGAGCATCCCGATCGGCCGCCCGGGGCCGGCGTAGGCGCGGATCAGGAGGTTGAGGACGTCGTCGGAGCCGTTGCCGGCGACGATGCGTTCGGCCTTGAATCCGTGGTGGCGCGCGGCGGCCTCGCGCAAAGGGGCGGAGTCCGGGGACGGGTACAGCCGCAGGGCGGCCCCGTCGTTGAGCAGCGCGACGCGGATCGCCTCGAGCGCGCGGAGGCTCGGCGGGTACGGGTTCTCGTTGGTGTTCAGCTTGACCCAGCCGCCGCCCTGCGGCTGTTCGCCGGGGGTGTAGGCGGACATGGCCGCGACGTGGGGATTGGGCGAAGGGGCGGAGGCGGACATCAGCGGGTCTTGAGTTTGGCGGCGGCGAACCCCTGGAGCAGGCCGCGGGTCTCCGCGGCGGAGGGGGACGCGAGGGCCTGTTCGGCCAAGGCCCGCATCTCCTCCCGGCGCGAATGGCGCAGGAGGAAACGCACCTCGGGCAGGGCCGCCGGCGTCATGCTGAGCTCATGCGCGCCCAGGCCGAGCAGCAAGGGCGCCCAGACGGGGTCGCCGCCGAGCTCGCCGCAGACGGCGGCGGGGATGCCGGCCGCCGCGGCGGCCCGGAAGATCCCGGCCAACGTGCGGACCACGGCCGGATGGCAAGGGTCGTAGAGGGTGGCCACGCGGCGGTTGCCGCGGTCGACCGCCAGGAGGTACTGCACGAGGTCGTTGGTGCCGACGCTGAAGAAGTCGCATTCGCGCGCCAGTTCCGCCGCGACCAACGCCGCCGAGGGGATCTCGATCATCGCGCCGAGCCGGATCGGGGACGCGGGCCGGACGCCTTCCTGGGCGAGTTCGGCCTCGACGCCGCGGAAGATCTCCTTGGCCTTCCGCAGTTCCTCGATCCCCGAGATCATCGGGAACATCACCTGGACGGGGCCGTGCGCGGCGGCGCGGACGATCGCGCGCAGCTGCGGGCGGAAGATCTCCGGACGCTCCAGGCACATGCGCACGGCGCGGTAGCCCATGAAGGGATTGGCCTCGTCGCTGAGGTCGCCGAGGCGCTTGTCGCCGCCGATGTCGAGCGTGCGGAAGGTGACGGGCCGGCCCTGCGCGAGGCGCACGGCCTCGGCGTATTCCGCCTCCTGCTCCCGCTCGGTCGGCCACGCGTCGAGGCGCAGGTAGAGGTTCTCCGTGCGGTAGAGGCCGACGCCGCGGGCGTGGTAACGCACGGCGTCCTCCATCTCCTCCGGCCCGCCGATGTTGGCGAGGAGCCCGAACGCGGCGCCGTCGGCGGTGGCGTCCGGCAGGGCGATCTCGCCCATCACGCGGTCGCGGCGCGTGCGCAGGGCCTGTTCCTTGTCGAGGTAGCTGGCCAGGGTCTCCGCCGAAGGGTTGACGATGACGAGCCCGGCCTCGCCGTCGACGAGCAGGGTGTCGCCGGCGTCCACCGCCGCCATCAACCCCTTCACCCCGACCACGGCCGGAATGTCCAGGGAGCGGGCCATGATCGCGGAATGGCTCGTCCGGCCGCCCTCCTCGGTCACGAAGGCCGCGACGCCCGCCTCATGCAGGCCGGCCGTCTCGGTGGGCGTCAGGTCCAACGCGACGACCACCTGGCGGCCGGCGACCGGCCCCACGTCGGCGGGGGCCGCCCCGAGCAGCTGGTCGAGGACGCGCCCGGTGACGTCGCGGATGTCGGCGGCGCGCTCGCGGAGGAAGTCGTCCTCCATCTTGGCGAAGATGTCGATGTAGCGCTGCGCGACGGTCTCGAAGCAGTGCTCGATGTTGAAGCCGGAGCGACGGACCTCCTTGGTCACCTCGTCGATGAGGGCGACGTCCTCGAGCACGAGCAGGTGCGCGTCGAAGATCGCGGCCTCGGACTCGTTGAGCCGCCGGGCGACGTCCGCGCGCAGCCGGGAGATCTCGGCGCGGGTCGCGCTCAAGGCCGCGTCCAGACGGGCCAGTTCTCGCTCCGGGTCGTCGGCCCGCCGGCGGACCACCAGGGAGCGGCCCTGCTGGAGCAGGTAGGCGGGAGCCCGGGCCACGCCGGGGGCGGCGGCGGTCCCGTTCAGCCGCACCTCGGCCTTTTGGGTGGAGCCCTGCATCCTACGGGTCAGAAGAAGCCGCCGCAGGGAGGAAGCAAGGCAGGATTAACCGCTCAGGCCAAGGTCGGCTCGAGGGCCTCGAGCGGCTGGAGCAGTTCGGGCGGGGGCAGGCGCGGAACGACGCGGTCGTGGACCTCGCCCGTCGGCAGCTCGAAGTCGGCCGGGAACTCCACGTTGACCAAGGCCATGCCGCCCGGCGCCTCGGCGAGCGTGGGCATCTCGCCCATCTCGGGCATCTCCTCGACGGCGGAGATATCGCTGAAGAGCACGAGGCCGGAGACCTCGTCGGGCAGGCGCACCTGCAGTTCGACGAAGACGAGGGCCAGCAGGCAGAGGTGGGCGAAGGAGCGTCCCGCCCGCTGCGCGAACCCATGGAGCCAAAGCATGGCCTGACGGGGCGAGCAGCCCTCCTGCTTGGCGAGGTAGGCCATCTGGGCACGGTGCAGGCGCAGGCGCGCCTGGAAGCGCTGCTGCATCTCGGGCGAGGACTTGATCGCGTCGCGGAGCCGGATCACCTGCTGGCGGGAGGCCGTACCCTCCAGGTAGAGGACGATGAGCGATTCGAGTTCGGCGTTGCTCATGCCCGGAATTCCTCCCCCATCAGGTCGCGCAGGGCCTCGCGGGCCCGGTTGATGCGGCTCTTGACCGTGCCGATGGAGAGGCCGAGTTCCTCGGCGATCTCCTCATACGACATGTTCCGCACGTTGCGCATGGTCAGGATACGAGCGTGCTCGGGCTTCAGTTGTTCCATGCACTCCGCCACTTTATCCACGAATTCGTTCTGCTGGGCCTCGCGGCCGGGACCTTGGCTGCCGTCCGAAAGGATGTCGTGCAGGGTGGCGCCGGGGTCGTCCCCCAGGTCGGCGTCGAGCGACATGGACTGGTCGCGCTTGCGGCGGCGCCAGTACCAGTAACGGTTGCGGGCCAGATTGGTCCCGATCTGGTGGATCCAAGTCGAGAAAGTCGCGGTGCCCCGGAAGGAAGCCAGCACCCGGTGCGCCCGGATGAAGGTGTCCTGGGTGATTTCCTCGGCGTCCTGCCGGTTGCGGAGCAGGGAGAAAACCTTAGCGAAAATCCGACCCTGATAGCGGAGCACCAGCTCGTTGTAGGCCGCGAGATCCCCGGCGCGGGCGCGGTCGAGGGCGGACTGGTCGGCTTCGGTCTCCATGGTTTAGGGGTGGATTTTGGGCAGGGATACCCGACAATGGTGGTGACATCCCTGCGGAATTCAACTGCTGTCTGCAACCCTATACCGCCCCTCCCTCCCCCGGCGCCCATGTTCCCTTCGACCAAGAAAAACCCGACCTTCCGCTGGGTCAACTGCCTCAGCGGGACGCGCGGCTCGGTCGACCAGCTCCCCTTCCGCCTGCCGGCCGGCTCGCCGAACCCTCAGGTGGAAGTCTCGCCCGCGGCCCAAGGCCTGACGCTGACCCCGGTCGCCGGCCGCCACACCTTGGTCAACGGCCTGGCCATCGACGGCCCGGTGACGATCGCGGAAACCTCCACCCTGCAGCTGGAGGATTGCCTCCTGGTGCTGAGCCTCGAGGAGGCGGACACCTTCCGCGACCTCCGCACCGGCGTCTGGATGCTTTTCGACGCCACCTCCGGGGAATTGCTCGGGGAGTTTCCGCCGGCGGAATTGCTCGACCGGGCCAACGAGCTCGGCCGCCCCCCGGAGCACCTGGCCTGCACGCCGACCGGCCTCGAAGTCGGCTTCTCGCTCTCGCTCGCCGCGCCCCTGCTCTCGCCGCGCGAGGAGAGCGCCCCGCGCGCGACCGGCCCCGCGTTGCTGGCCGCCGAACAGAACCGCGGCGCCCACCTTTGCCCCGTCTGCTGGACGCGCTTCGACGCCGGCGACGCCTTGAGCATCGCCGTGCACGAGGACCTGCGCGGCGACCCGATCCTCGGCTCCGACGCGCGCCTGCGTTTCCAGCCGACGCGCTTCAACGACCAGGGGCTCGCGTTGGACCCGATGGGCCTCGCCTGCACCGACCTCGCCTGCCCGCATTGCCGCCGCCAGTTGCCGCCCGGCTACCTGGACATGCCGCACCGCATCCTCTCGCTGATCGGGGCCCCCAGTTCGGGCAAATCCTACTACCTCGCGGTCCTCACGCGCGAACTGCAGGAACGCCTGCCGAACGACTTCGGCCTCGCCTTCAAGGACGGCGACCCCAGCGGCAACATGCTGCTCAACCAGATGCGCAACACGCTCTTCTCCGCGGCGACGCCGGAGGAGGCCCTGCTCGGCAAGACCGCGCTGGAAGGCGCCACCTACGAGAAGCTGCCGCGGCTGGGCCGACTGGTCTCGCTCCCCCGCCCCTTCATCTACGCGCTGAGCCGGCCCGGCGCGCGCAAGCAGGAGACCTCCCTCATCCTCTACGACAACGCCGGCGAGCACTTCGAACCCGGCGTCGACATCCACGACTCGCCCGGCGCGATGCACGTGGCCACCTCGGCCGGCCTCATCTTCCTCTTCGACCCGACCGCGAACGCCCGCTTCAAGGCCCGGCTCATCGGCGTCGAGGACCCCCAGCTCAGCCTGAAGGGCCGGGTCGACCAGCAGGACAGCATCCTCGCGGAGATGGAGACGCGCATCAAGCGGGTGCTCGGCCTGGCGCACGACCAGCGCATCGCCACCCCGCTCGCCTTCGTGGTCGGCAAGTGCGACACCTGGTCGCGCCTGCTGGCCTCGCCGCTCGAGCCGGTGACGACGCCGGGCGGGCTCGACCTCGCGGCCATCGACCGCAACTCCCAGCGCGTCCGCGCGGTGCTGCTCGACCTCTGCCCCGGCCTCGTCGCGTCCGCGGAATCCCTCGCCGAGGAAATCCGCTACTTCGCGGCGACGTCCTTCGGCCACAACCCGGTGGTGATCCAACAGGGCCCGAACAAGGGCCGCATCGCCCCGGACCCGCAGCGGCTCGCCCCCGCGCACGTGGAGGAGCCGGTCTACTGGCTCCTGCACCGCGCCTCGCCCGAGCTGCTGCCCTCGGCCCCCCGCCGGAACCTCGAGAAGTGCGCCGCCCCGGGCGGATCCTGACATGCCCCTGCAACTGATCTTCACTTCCGCGCGCCAAGGACTCGTCCCGGGCCGCTCCGGCTTCTGCACGGTGGCCCGCCACCGCGCCATGCCCGAGCGGCTGGCCCAGCTGCTGGAGGCGCTCGGGACCCCGCACGAGGCCAACACCGGCGCGACCTTCACCTTCCGCCTCCTCGAAGCCTCCGGCCAACGCTGGTATGTGCTCTCGCGGTTCGTCGCGCGCGGGCTCGACTACACTCAGCGCGACAACCGCCTCGCCCATCACCTCGCCTTCACCCAGGAGGAGGCGATGGTGCTGCCGCCGCCGGCCGCGCTCGCCTACCGCTGGGACGGCTGGAAGGACGAGTGGTCGGGCGAACCGGCCTGGCTCGAAGGCGAGGCCAAGCCCCTCGGGCTCAAGCCCGGCCCCGCCTTGACGCCGGCGGCCACCTGGCGGCGAGTCGCCGGCACCGGCGCCAAGGCCGCCTGGCTGGTCGACGCGAGCGGCCCGGCCGAGGTCGCCCTGCTCAACGGCGCCGACCTCGAGACCACGCTGCGGCTCCTCGCCGAGTCCGCCGCGCTGCTCGGCAAATCCGCCTGGGCCGCCACCTTCACCACCGCGACCGCCGTGAGCGGAGCCGAGGGCTTCCGCTGGTGCGTCGGCTCCGCGCCCGGGCGCACGACGATCGACCTCGCCACGGCCGCCGACCAACCGGCGCCGACCGGCGACCTGGCCCGCGCCGCCGCGATGGGCGTGGCGTCGGCGGCGGCGACCCCCGCCACCCCCGCCGCCCGCAAGCCCAAGCCGCCGAAAGGCGGCGACGACTCCGGCCCTTCGGCGGGCCTGATCGTCGTGGTCCTCGCGGTCGTGGCCTTGGCGAGTTTCCTGGGCTGGAAAGTCCTGCAGACGCCCCCGCCGCCGCCCGCGCCGGTCGTGACCGCCCCGCCGCCGACGCCCATCGACACCGCGAAGGCCGACGAGATCATGAAGGCGAACCTGGCGCTCAAGGACATCGACGGCCTGATCGACCGCGAGGAGTTCATCGACGCCGCCAAGCTTTGGTTCGAGACGTCGACCCTCTCCCCGGAGTTCGCCGCCAAGCACCGCTCGCGCGTGGTGCCGCGCCTGACCGCCCGCTTCGCCGAAGTCGGCGCCGGCCGCTTCGCCACCCGGCTCGACGCGCTGCCGCCCGGCGGCGACGGCAAGGACGCGGCCGCCCTCGCCGCCGAGATGCAGGAAGCGCTGCGCGTGGGCGCCCGCCTCGAGGTGCCGGCCGACGCCGCCTGGAAGCAGCTGCAGGACATCGCCGCCCGCGCCGAGCTGGTGGCCGGCCTGGACGTGCGCCCCACCCTGCTGGTCGCGGGAGCCTGGGAGACCGGCGACAACGGCCCCGCCGGCCCGTCGCAAGCCCACTTCAACCTGTCGGTCGAGGCCGGTCAGCGGCTCGCCAAGTTCCTCGAGGGCAGCGGCGTCGGCGCCAACAACGCGGTCGGCGTCCAGCTGCGGCTGCTGCCGCTCGCCCGCCTGCACGTCCGCGAACCCAAGGTCCGCCCGCTGATGGGCGAGGTGCGCCGGGGCGGCCAAGGCCTGTGGGTCGAGGCGCGCGCCGAACCGGGGCAGCTCAGCCGGCCCGTCGTGCTCGGCGTCGGTCCCCGCGGCAACACCCTCGAACTTTCGTTCCGCGACGGCGAAGCCCGCGGCTACCCCGAGACGAACCGGCAGCTCGAGATCACCCTGCCGTCGGGCGAACGGCTCGCGTTGGGCCTGCTCGCCAAGCCGTCGCTGCTGCAACCGCTGGAGCTGGGCCTCGGCGGCCTCCGCAAGGACGCCGACACCGGCGTGGTCCGCGCCGCCGCCTGGGCCGAGCCCGCGGTCAACGCGGTGAGCTGGGTCGGCGGCACCCCCGGGCTCTTCCCGTCCGGCCATGAATTCCCGGATCGCGACCTGCCTTCCCTGCGCGCCACGCGCTCGGCGCTCGAGACGGACCTGATCCGCCTCGAGGGCAAGTCGGGGCCCGGCACGCCGCCCTCCGCGCAGATCGCCGAACGCCGCCGCCTGTTCAACGAAGGCGAATTCATCCGCGCCGGCGCGCCCTGGCGGGTGACGATCGTCGGGGTGCGCGGCGAAGAACTCCCCAGCCCGATCCAATTCCGCTAAGGCATGCAGCTCGACCGCCTCATCGCCCGCATCCGCGGGCAACTGGAACTCGGCAGCCCCGACCTCGAGGCGCGTTCGCTGGCGGGCGAGTACGCGGCCCTCTGCGCGCGGGCGCGCGAGCGCCTGGAGCAGTGCGCCGGCCTGATCCGCGGCGGCCAGGAGCACGCGGCGTTCCAGGTGGCCGAATCCGAACCGGACCTGCTCGGGCTCTGCGCCCAGCTGAGCTTCGCCGAATCGGAGCGCTGGCACGCCCTCTGCCGCGAACGCGGCCTGCCGACGGGCTTCCCCCTGGACGACCAGCAGGTGGTGGCCGTCGAGGGCCTGTACGGCAAGGAGATCGGCGAGAACCACCCGCTCTACCGGGATTACCGCGAGGCGATGCGCACGCGGCAGGAGGACCGGGCGCTGACGATCCTCCGCTCCATCGTCCGCATCAACCCGAACGACCCGAACGCGCGCTCCGAACTGGACCGGCTCTCGACCAAGTTCCTGCGCGAAGCGCTCGGCAAGGTCGCCGCGCTCTTCGAGGCGGCGCAGCCCGAGGAGGCCGTCACGCTCATGAAGCGGATGGAGCTCTTCGGGGCTTCCGCCCTCGCGGGCGAAGCCCGCTGGGAGGCGGCGCTCCGCGCCCGCCGCGATTGGCTGCGCGCCAAGGCCCTGGAGCAGATCGCCCACGCCGGGGACGAGGCCGCCAAGGCCCGCGCCGGCGGCCACTGGGAGGTCTGCGCCGCCGCGGTCGGCCGGGCGCGCTCCCTCGAACGCGACCACCAGGTGAACCTGCCCGCCGCGCTCGCGACCAGCCTCGCCGAACTCGAGGGCTGGGCCGGCGAGCTCGCCGCGACCGCCGAGGCCGAGGCCGCTTTGCGCGCCGCGGTGGAATCGCTGGGCAACGAATGGCGGGAACTGCAGCAGGAGGCCGCCCGCGGCTCCTCCCCCGCGACCTTGGTCGCCCGGCTCGGCAACTGGCTGGAGCGGGCGATGCCCGTGGCCGACCGGCTGCCCGAAGGGCTGGTCCGCGACGCGCGCACGCTGCGCCAACTCACCCGCGCGCGCCTCGGCCGCCGCTACGCCCTGCTCACCGCGACGCTGGTGGTGGCGGTGCTCGGCGCCGGCGCCGGCGCCTTCCTGTGGCTGCGCGGCGAAGCGGCGGACAAGGAGGCCCGCGAGCGTTTCGCCACCGCCGGGGTCGCCGTGGACCGCGGCGACGCGGAGACGGCCGCCCGCCTGCTCGACGAGCTGCGCGCGCGCAGTCCCCGCCTGGCCGAGGAGCCGGCGCAGAAGGCGGCCGAGGAGGCCCTGCGCCAGCGCATCGCCGACCAGCGCGCCGCGCTCCAGCGGCTCCAGGGCGAAGCGGGCTACCTCAAGGCGCGGCAGGCCGAAGGGCTCGCGCTGAGCGGGCTCGCCGACGTGCGCCGACGCGCCGCGGCCTACCTGGAGGAGGTCGGTAAGCTCGGTCCGGCCGCCCAGGCGACGCTCGCCCAAACCCTGCCCGACGCCTCCAAACTGCTCGCGGAGGCGTCCCGGCTGGACGAACAGGCCGCCGCCGACCTGGCCGCCGCGCGCCGCCGCCTCCGCCAGGCGCTCGGCGACACGGAGAACATCGCCGACGTCGCCAAGTCCGTGGCCGCGCTCGACCAGCTGCGCGCGCTGCTCGACCAGCTCCGCCAAGCGGGCCTCAAGAACCTCGACGAGGCGTACGCGGAGGCCGACCGCGCGGGCAGCCGCCTCGAGGACGAACGCAAGTCCCTCGGCGCGGTGAAGTCGCTCGAGACCACCGCCGACCTACGCTCCTACCTCGCCGCGCTCAAGGAAGCCGCCGACGCCGCGCCCGAGAAGGCCGAGCTGCGCCAGCGCGGGGAGACCGTGCTCGCGAAGGCCGAGGCCCTGCGCAACCTGCCCCGCTCGGCCCTGGCCCCGCGTTTCGGCGCGATGTGGGACGGCTGCGCCACCTCCGACGCCCAGGGGCTCTTCCAGCCCAAGGACCTGGGCGAAGGCGAGCTGAAGCTGCTCAAGCAGCTCACCGACGAGACCGTCCTCCGTTCGCTGCGCAAGTTCAGCGTGGTCGCCCACTCCGCCCAGGGGCCGCGGCTGGTGCGCTCGGTCTACGTCGTCGGCGACCTCGCCCAATCGCGCAGTTCCTTCGGCGACGGGATCGAGATCCGCACCGAAGGCAAGGAATTGACCCGCGAAGGCGCCCTGGTCGACGCGGTGTGGAGCCGGCGCGACTTCGTGAACGGCGTCAAATCCGGCGAGGAACTGCAGGAAGGCCTGATCATCCCCGAAGTGGAGTACCTGCGCGGCCTCGGCCGGTTCCACGACCCCAAGACGGGCCAACTGGCGGAACCGCTGCTGCGCACCCTCGACCGCCTCCGCCGCGGCACGGCCCCCTACCTCGAGGTCCGCGCCTACCAGCTGCAGGAACTCTACCGCCTGGGCTCCCTACGTCCGGACGCCTGGGGCCTGCTCTACTCACCATCGGCCCAGCGCGACGCCGAACAGCTGCGGCGCATCACGGCGAACCGGATGGGGGCGTTCGACTTCCTCCACAAGGAGAAGTGGTCCGACGCCCAGACGGAGCTCAAGGTCTTCCTGCTGCCGCGCACGGGCCCGGGCTACGCCGACGAGGCCCGCTTCTGGCGGACCGTGCTCGGCACGTTGCGGGAGCGGCCGTTGATCTTCGCCGGCCACGTGGGCCGCGACGGCAAGGCGGCGCTGCGCGACCCCCTGGCCAACGTCGTCCTCTACGGGATCGACGCCGAAGGCCGGGCGACCGTGCTCTTCCGCGTCAATGCGGAGGGCATCCCGGTGCGCGTCGCGGAAGCCGCCCCGTGGACGCCCCTGCTGCGCCTGCCCGGCACGGTCGCGGAGGCGGCGCAGGCCGCCGGCATCCCCGCGGGCCTGACGCCGCCGACCGGCGGCTGGGAAGCCTTGCTCCAGGGCCGCGACCTCTAAGCCATGGCATCGAACAACGGCTTCAAGCTGCGCTGGAAAGGCGCCATCACCGGCCCCTTCCCGCTGGCCCGCATCACCGAGATGCTGCGCACCGGCGAGATCAGCCTGCTGCACAACATCGAGGTGGACGGCAAGTGGACCACGGTGCGCGACTATTTCCGGGCGACCGGCCTCACGCGGGCGCACACGCCCGGCGTTGGCTTCGCCCCCCCGCTTTCGCCGTTCGCCCAGGACGAGACGCCCCCGCCGCCACCGGGCGCGCCCGGGGCGGGCCCGCGTCCCGCGCCGACCCGCCGACGGCTGAGTCCTTCGGAGATGCTGGAGCGCTCCGTCCGCGAAGGTTACCTTTGGTGCGGTGCGACGTTCCTGTTGCCGCCGATCTTCGCCCTGCTCGCCTTCCCGATGGCGTGGCTGCAGGGCGTCGAGGTGGCCATGATGCGCACCCTGCACCTGACGGTCATCTTCATCCTCGCGACCCTCCTCGGCAGTTTCCTGCCCCTGGTCTTCGTGCGCCGCATCAGCGTCACCCTCGGCCAAGCGGGCCTCAAGGAGGAGGGCGAGGCCCAGGTCAAACTCGCCCTTATCCTCGGGATTTCGGGGGCGATCCTCTGGCTGGCGATGTGCGGCTGGTACCTCTCCCACCGCTAGGCAGCGTAACGGCTTGACGAAATCGGGCCGTTTACATGGACTGCGCCTTCCTGGTTTTCGGTAGCGTAGCTCAGTTGGTTAGAGCGAGGGACTCATAAGCCCTAGGTCGGCAGTTCGATCCTGCCCGCTACCACCACCGGGAATGAAGCCACGTAGGGATCAGGAAGTGGGAAGTCGGTTTGGGGGCATTGGGATGACATAAGCGAGAAGCCGCTGAAGCCAGCAGGCCCCTCACCCCAACTCCTACCCGCAATCCCTACTCCCTAATTCCTACTCCCTAATTCCCGACGGCACTCAGGCCTTCAGGATCGCGGACACCGGGATATCGAGCCCGTCCTTCCAGAGCGACTCGAGCCCGTAGCTGCGGCGGGTGTCATCCCGGAAGAGATGGAACACGACGTCGAACGCATCGACGACGGACCAACCGCTGTCCTTATGGGCTTCGGTGCGCGTCTTCGAACCGGCGGCCTCGATGACCCGCTCCAGTTCGATGCGGAGCGCGCGCAGGTGCGGCTCGGAGTTGCCGGTGGCGACCACGAGGAAGTCGGCGACGGAAGAGAGCTGGCCGAGTTGGAGCACGCGGAGGTCGACGGCCTTCTTCTCGTCGAGCGCCTTGACGGCGGCGACGAGGTGCGCCGGCATCAGCGGCAACTGGAAGGCGACCGGCGGAGTGGCGGGCGCGACGTTCGCGGAACGCCCCTTGGCCTTCAGGCCGATGGGCTTGACGGAAGCGCGGCGCACCGGGGCGACCTTGGCGGCCGGCTTCGGGGCGGGCTTCGCGACGGCCTTGACGGCCTTGCGGGCCGGCTTCGCGGCCTTGGTGGCCGGCTTCGCGGCCTTGACCGGAGCCTTGGCGACCTTCTTCCCCTTGACCGCCTTGGCGAGCTTGGCGGACTTGGCGGGTTTGGCGGCGGGCTTCTTCTTGAGGGCGGACATGGTCAGGCTTGGTAAAGGGAGTGCTCTTCGATGTGGCGGCGCACGGCGGGGAGCAAGCCGTTTGTCGGGCGACCGTGCCGCAACTGCTCGCGCAATTCGGTCGAGGAGACCGCCACGGGCGGGGCCGCGAGAACGTGGAGTCGAAGTTTTTCGCCTAGGCAGGCGGGGGGCGCGACCGTCAGGCCGTCGCGGGCCAGGACGGCGAATTCGACCAAGCCGAGCAGTTCACCGATATCCTTCCAGCGTTCGAGCCGACCCAACTGGTCGGCGCCCAGGATCCAGACGAGCCGCGCCCGCGGATGCTCCCGCGCCAGTTCCCGCGCGGTGTCGATGGACCAGCTCGGGCCGGGGCGGAGCGTCTCGCGGGCATCGACGCTGGCCCAAGGCGCCTCGGCGAAGGCCAGCCGGGTCATGGCGACCCGCGCGGCCGCGTCGGCGCGGGGCGGGCCGTCGCGCAGCGGGGCTTGGCCGGCGGGCAGGACGATGACCTGGTCCAGGCCGAGCTGGCTCCAGGCCGCCCGGGCGACGGCCACGTGCCCGAGGTGGGGCGGGTCGAAGGACCCTCCGAAGATGCCGAGCACGGCGGACATGCCGGGATTACGCCCGCGCCGCCGCCGCGTGGCAACCCAAAGCAGGCTTGAGCCCGGCCCCATCCCCGGGAACGATGCCGGCATGGCGACCGCCTCGCGTTTCCTTCCCGCCGACTTCGATCCATCCCGGCCCATCGCCGTGATCGCCGGCAAGGGCCGCTACCCCGCCCTGCTCATCGAATGCGCCCGTGCCCGCGGCGCCCAGGTCCGCCTGGTCGCTTTCGAGGAGGAGACCGACCCGGCGCTCGTGGCCACCTTCGAACCCGCGCACCGCCGCGCCGTCCCCGTGGGCAAGCTCGGCGGCCTGCTGGACGCCCTCGCCGAGCTCAAGGTCGCGGGCGCGCTCATGGCCGGACAGGTCACGCCGCGGAAGCTGTTCTCCGGGATGATCCCCGACCTCAAGCTCGTGGCCCTGCTGGCTTCCCTCAAGGAGCGCAACGCGGAGACCATCTTCGGCGGCATCGCCCGCGAGATCGAGGCGACCGGCGTGCGGATGCTGGACGCCCGCGTCTACCTCGACGACCACCTCGCCTCGCCGGGCTGCCTCACGGGCTGGATCAGCGGCGTCGCCGACGACGAGCTGGCCTTCGGCGTGCGCATGGCGCGCGAGATGGCGCGCCTCGACGTCGGCCAGTCGGTCGTGACCGCGAAGGGCACGGTGATCGCGGTGGAGGCCTTCGAGGGCACCGACAACATGCTGAAGCGCTGCGCCGCGACGGGCGGCAAGGAGATGCTGCTCACGAAGGCGGCGAAGCACGCCCAGGACTGGCGCTTCGACGTCCCGTGCTTCGGGCTGCAGACCCTCGAGAGCATGGTCGCGGGCGGCGTGCGCCGCGCCGCCCTCGAGGCCGACGCCGTCATCCTCATCGACAAGCCGGCGGTCATCGCCCGGGCCAAGGAGCTCGGCCTGACGCTGCTCGCCTTCCCCGCCGCGTGAACGCGCTCGAGGCCCTCATCGCCGCGGCCGCGACGCGGCGGCTCGGGGGCGCGGGCCGCGTCACCGCGCTGCGGCTCGGCGTCGAGGACGTGGACGTCACGGTCGAACTCGACGGCCAACCGGCGCCGGTGAACTTCCACGCGGACGGCCTGCGCTGGTCGGTCGACGGGGCGGATTTCCGCGTGCGCTTCGCCGCCGCGCGCTGCTCGCTCCCCTGGCTGCACGCGTTGCTGCAGGCCTGGGCGGAAAAATCCGGCCGCACCGTGACCTTCCGCGACGACCTCAAGTTCCTGCCGCTCAAGCTGCGCCTCCGCCGCGCCGACTGATTCAGCCGTCGAGGAAGCTCCAGGCCAAGGCGCTCTCGACGATCAGCCAGGCGAGCGCCAGCGCCCCGACGAGCAACAGCCAGCGGCGGTGCTCGATCCAGAAGCCCGGCTTGTCGTCCGTCGGGTCCACGCCGCCGCGGCCGGTCAACAGGAGCCGTAGGCGGACATGCCAAGCCAGGCCGGTCTGCGCGGACAGGTCCGGATGGGCGTAGGCGCCCTCGCGGTACTCCTTCCTGCTGAGCAATCGGGCCAGTCGGCGGAACATCCCGCGAGCCTACGACCACTTCCCCACGCTTTACAAGCGGAGGGTCACAGGGTAGCACCTTGGGCGTGAAGACCACCACCCGGTCCCTCCGCGCCCTCAAGGGCGTCCGGCCCATCGTCTGCCTCACGGCCTACGACACCGTCAGCGCCCGCATCGCGGAAGAAGGCGGGGCGGACCTCCTCCTGGTGGGCGACTCGGTCGGCAACACCCTCCTGGGCCTCCCGGATACGGTCGGGGTGACGATGGACATGATGATCCACCACACGGCGGCCGTCAGCCGGGCCAAGCCGGCGGCCGTGGTCGTCGGGGACCTCCCCTTCGCCCTCGCGCACGACAGTTTCCCCAAGCTGCTCGGCTACGCCCGGCGCTTCCTCCAGGAGGGCGGCGCCCAGGCCGTGAAGATCGAGGGCGGGGCCTCCCTCGCGCCCGCCATCGCCAAGCTGGTCGACGCCGGGATCCCCGTGATGGGGCACGTCGGCCTGCTCCCGCAGCGCGTGCACGCGGCCGGCTACCGGCGCCGCGGCCTCACCCCCGAAGACCAGGTCCGGCTGCTCGCCGACGCGGCCGCGGTCGCCGAGGCGGGCGCCTTCGCCCTCGTCGTCGAATGCGTGGACGAGGGCTTCATGCCGGCGATCACCGCCGCCGTCGGCATCCCGACCATCGGCATCGGCTCCGGCAAGGGCTGCGACGGGCAGATCCTCGTGCTGCACGACCTGCTCGGGCTCACGCCGAACCCGCCGCCCTTCGTCCGCCCGTACGCGCGCCTCCACCGCGACGCGGTCGCCGCCGTCAAACGGTGGGCCCGCCAAGTCCGCCGCCCTTCCTCCCGCCGATGAACTGCGTGATCTTCGGAGCCGGCGCCTGGGGCACGGCGATGGCCATCCACCTCGCCCGACAGGGCCATACCGTCACCTTGGTGCCGCGGCGCCTCGAACACGCGCTCAACCTCGCGAGCTCCCGCGAAAACGCCGACTACCTGCCGGGCCACCGGCTGGATGAGTCGATCCAGGTCGGACTGGAGCCCCTACCGGCCCTGATGGACGCCGACCTGGTCTTCCTGGCCTGCCCTTCCAAGGGCCTGCCGGCCTTGCTGGAGCAGATCGGCCCCGCCGTGCGCGCCTCGTCGACCCGGATGGCGATCTCGCTCTGCAAGGGCCTCGACCAGACGACCCTCCTGCGGCCGAGCGAACTGATGGCCCGGGCGTTCGGCCCCGTGCCGGTCGCCACGCTGAGCGGACCGAGCAACGCGGCCGAGGTCGCCCGCGGCCTGCCCACCGCCCTCGTCCTGGCCGCGGAACGCGACGACGAAGTCCTGCGCGCCGTCCAGGCGGCCGTGAGCGGGCCGACCCTGCGCGCCTACACCTCCTCCGACCTCGCGGGCGTGGAGATCGGCGGGACGCTCAAGAACGTCTACGCGGTCGGCGCCGGCCTGTGCGACGGCCTGGGCCTCGGCGACAACGCCAAGGCCGCCGTGCTCTCCCGCGCGCTGCAGGAGATGATCCGCCTCGGCGTCGCCCTGGGCGGACGCGCGGAGACCTTCCTCGGCCTCGGCGGCGTGGGCGACCTCATGGCGACGGCGCACGGCGGGTGGAGCCGCAACCGCGCGCTCGGCGAGCAGGTGGCCCGCGACCCGCAGGGCACGCTCGCGGCCCTCGCCCATCGCCGCGAGGCGGTCGAAGGCCATCGCGCCACCGACACGCTCACGCGCCTGGCCCAGCAGCGCGGGGTGCCGGCGCCGATCCTCTTCTGCCTCCACGAGATCCTCTACCGGGGACTCGACCCGGCCGCCGGGGTGACGGCGCTGATGACCCGCGACCTCAAGCCCGAGGCATGAGCCCCGCGGGGGTCGAGTCGCGTCCCTCGCCCATCGCCGGCCTCGGCCTCTTCGCCGTCCGGCCGTTCGCCGCGGGCGAGCGCATCGCGCCTTACGTCGGCCGCCGCACCCGCCAACCGGAGGACCGCGGCCGGCCCGGCGCGCCCACCTACCTGCTGGAGGTCGAACCGGGCCTCTGGGTCGAGGGCGACGATCCGGCCAACCCGGCGCGCCACGCCAACCATGCCTGCCACCCGAACGCCGAACTGGCCTACGAACCGGCGACGGCGACGGCCTGGCTGACGGCGTTGCGGCCCCTGGAACCGGGCGAGGAAATCACCTTCGACTATGGTTTTTCCGTGGCGGAAAGCCTCTTCCATCCCTGCCGCTGCGGCGCCGCCGATTGCGTCGGACGGATCGTGGCCGGCCCGCTCCGCGGAGCGCTCCGCCGCCACCTGCGTTTTTCGCGTCCAAGGGATTGACCCCCCGCCCCCCGCGGTTCACTTTCCGCTGGTTGTCCCCCACCCCCTTTCCATGAAAAAAGTCGCCCTCACCGAACTCGACCCCCGCCTGCAGAAGCAGGTCGCCGCCGCCGAGCAGCAGCTGAAGACCAACCCGCAGTACGCCATGGAAATCCTGACCGGCATCCTGGCCCGCAACCCCGGCTGCATCGAAGTGCGCCGCAGCCTGCGTCGGGCCCAGAAGACCATCCTCGGGACGAAGAAGGGCCTTTTTGACGGGCTCGTGGGCGGGCTGATGGCCGGCAAGGCCGCCAAAGCCGCCGAAGCCGACCCGGTGGCCGCCATCGCGGCCGCCGAGGAGGTCCTCGCCAAGAAGCCTTCGGACGCCAACGCCAACCGCACCATCGCCCTGGCCGCCGCCAAGCTCGAGTTCTACGAACTCGCCGCCTTCGCCTACGAGGAACTCGCCGCCGGCGACCCCAAGAACGTCCAGCACTACGTCGACCTCGCCAACGCCTGGATCGCCGGCCACGAGTACGACCAGGCCCTCGCGGCCGCGGACGCCGGCCTGAAGGCCTTCCCGGGCAACGGCGACCTGCAGGAGGCCGTCCGCAAGGCCTCGGTCAACAAGACCATGAAGAAGGGCAACTGGGAGGACACCAAGGGCGACTTCCAATCCAAGCTCAAGGACAAGGACGAGGCCCTCCGCCTCGAGCAGGCCGCGCGCACCGTCACCGACGCCGGCACCGCCCTCGAGCAGGCCGCCGCGCTGGCCGAGAAGATCCAGGCCCAGCCGGACAGCCTCGACCTCTACCGCGACATCGTCCGCCAGTTCATCGCCGCCGGCGACCTGGACTCCGCCATCGCCTGGCTGCAGCGCGGCCGCCAGACCACCCTCGGCCGGGCCGACTCGTCGCTCGAGCGCCAGGAGAGCGACCTGATCGTGACCCGCTTCGAGAAGAACTCCAAGGCGCTCCGGGAAGCCGTCGCCGCGGGCGACGCGACCGCCCAGGCGGCGCTCGACGCGAACGAGAAGGAACTCGGCGACTACCGCCTGAAGACCGCCGCCAGCCTCGTCGAACGCTACCCCAACGACTACGCCTTCCGCTACGAGCTGGGCACCCTCCTGCTCGGCGCCCTGCGCATCGAGGAGGCGATCCAGCAGCTGCAGTACGCCCAGCGCAACCCGAAGTTCCGCCAGCCGGCGCTGCTGGCCATCGGCCGCGCCTTCATCCTGGGCGGCAAGTTCGACCTCGCGGTCGAGCAGCTCGCCTCCGCCAAGGCCGAGATCGCGATGATGAACGACCTCAAGAAGGACGTCATCTACGAGCTGGGCAACGCCTACGACCAGATGGGCAAGGCCAAGGAGGCCGTCGACGAGTACAAGATCATCTACATGGCCGACTCCGGCTACCGCGACGTCTCCACCAAGATCAACGCCTTCTACGAACGCCAGAAGGGCGCCAACGCCTAAGCCGCGACCGTCGATTTCCGCCCAGCGGCCGGCCCTGCCGGTCGCGCCCTCCCCTCCTGTCCATGGCCCTCACCCCCTTCCGCAGCCACCTCATCGCCGACGTCGGCATCAGCATGGGGGACGAAGGCAAGGGCCGCCTCATCCCCGAGATCGTCCGCGAGCTCCAGCAGCTCACCGGCCGCCGCGAGGTGGTCGGCACGGTCCTCAAGGTCAACGGCGGCGCCAACTCCGGCCACACCGTCGCCGGCCTCAAGCTCAACCTGCTGCCCGGCGGCGTGGCCGAGCATGACGTCGCCTGCCTCGCGCTCGGCGCCGGCGTCGTCGCCGACCCCCGCAAGGCCCT
>JACCED011612863.1_pt1 | contig 18383 bp, 4 predicted proteins | sample 7455021 | NCBI WGS metagenome assembly JACCED01 (sample SAMN15323456, study PRJNA562643) | freshwater metagenome | isolation source: river surface water | place: USA:Blue River Watershed | collected 2017-08-19 | reverse complement strand
TAGGTGTAAACTCTACTAAACCACTAGCGTCAATAATTTGTTGTTTAGTTTTACTTCCTAAAGCTTCAGTGGTAAATGTGTCTACACCATATATACCAGATAAAGTCACTGATGTACCGTCTACTAAATTTTCGTAATTGTTTATTTTAGCTTTAACTTTAGTAATTGTTACTGTTTGACCGTTTTCTATAAGCGTGTTTACAGGTGTGTTGTTATTATATGCAGTTAAACCTATCGTTACACTTTGATATGGGTATATAATGTCCTCTAGTATTTGAATTGCATTATGACCTACAAGACGACTCATGTTGTATGTAGGTGAGAAAATATTTAAAGCGGGTGTAGAGTCTGTCCATGTAGATTCTGCACCTCCGCCGCCTATAGCAGAAAGTTGCCCATTGACTATTTTTGTGGTTATATTGTCAGGTTCAGCGTTTAAAAACGTGACTGGTACCCAGTCAGTGTTTGCATCGTACGTTTCTCCTACAGTCCATAAAAACGGTGGGATAGGTGTTGGTGTAGACTTAGTAATAGTACCACCGAAAACTTTAATTGTTGGAGGGTTGGTGAAACCACTTATCGGTCCGTTAACAAGTGTAATATTAGTTATATTGCCTGCTAAATTAACTGTAGCACGTAAAGTTGCTGTAGAAAGATCAACATCATCTGTAGTATATACCCCTACAAATGTTTTAAATCTATTATAACCTGCGCCAGGCGTTGTAATAGATACACCTGTCAATGTATTATTACTAAAAATAGGCGCTAAAACTGCTTCTTGAGTTATATTAGGATCAATAACTGTATCATACGACCAATTTTTTGCGTTATTAAGGTCAGAATTGGTTATTCTTATTGATTCATCTTCATATTGCTTGTATCGCAATAAAGGATTTGCTATCTTACATTTATAAACTTTATTGATAGACGTACGTGTCTGTGGTGTATCTCCAATAAAAGAATTTCTATCAAATTCTACAAAACTGTACTGGCCGTATTGTATTCTTCTATAGTTAGCGCTAGCATCAATCAAGCTGTCAATGCTATCGTATTGATGATAACCACCTTTGACATGAATATTATCTGCAATGTTAGCTGTACCTGGTGTTGTATTTATTCGTGCGGGGAGTACTTTATCAGCAAAAGACAAACCCCCTACAAATAGTTGTCTATTATTAACAATAAAATCTTCAGACGTGTATGTATCGCTATTGCTATCTGTTACTGTAACCCTGAAAACACCTGCAGCGCTGTTTATATCTAAAACATAGATAGGTGTGTTTGTGTTATCTATAGGTGCTTCGTTAAGTACGTCGTACCACTCGTACGTTAATGGTGGGAAATTTGAAGAAGCAGCAATAAAAAGAACTGTATCTTCACCTAGATTTGCGTCAATTATTTGAGGGCTTTTAGAGAGTATAGTAATAGACATAAGTTTTATTATATAACTTTATTTATTATGCAAACGATGTTCGTAAGGTTATGGATGTAGAAGCATTGCTTCTATCTATTATATAAGCATTAAACATCATTGTTTGTCCGTTGGACATAATCATTGGTACCTTAGCGGGTAAGGTAGTTGAGTTTGAACCGGTGTAGATCACACCATTTGTGTCTATGAATTTAGTCCATGCGGTTTTATTATCTACTGATGCTGGTAAATCTACAGGCGCTAAGATTACAAGTTGATGCCCTTTCATAGCTTTATATTTGTTGAGTTTTGTGGTTTGGGTTGGTGTTGGGTTTGGATAATATGCGTCTATATATGTTGCTAAATTGTTAGCTAATGCGTTTGTAGTGTCAGGGAACACTAGATTTGTTTCTTCGCTGTAGCGTGTTACCACACGTGAGTATACAGGCGCGGCAAAGAACGCAGAAGAGAATGTAGTTTCTGTTAGCCCCATAGTAGTTATGGGGTTGTAGGTCGCGGCTTTTATCGCTACAATACCGTTTGAATACTTACCTAACGGGAAATGCACTGTGGGGTAAGCGCCTGTTTCTGAATCGTACCAAGCATTTATATCTAACATTTCTGTATCTGATGATAATAACGTAGTATTAGAGTTGACAGTGTTTGTAGGGAATACTGCCCAGAATATACGTAGCTCAGCGGGCGGTGTGCTTAACGTAAAGGTACAAGTTGCACTTGCTGTACTTAAATCGTTAACCCCAGTCATTGGGTAACCCCAGGCCGAATCAGGAGCGGAAGCAACAACCATAAACGTATCACCATCATCAGTAGATGCAGCGTTAAAGCTATATATTCTATTTGTCTCCCCTGGTATTAATGTATATGTCAAGTCTCCTTCATTCTTTCTATACCATTGATAAGTTATATTACCAGAAGATGTTTCCGTGCCACTTGCTAAAGATGTATAAGTTACTGTTGCACCTGCAACTGCTGTTACAGAAGCTGGGAACGTTGTAAAGCCAACAACTAATGCTGTTGAAAGATTTGCAGTGGTACTATCAGTGGTACCAGCAACATTTGACGCTCTTACAAAATATGTACCAGAAACACTTGTAATTAGTGTATTATTCGTTTGACCGGCGATAATTGTACTCGGTGATTTGTACCATTGATATGTAAATGGTGTTTCACTTGTTGCAGATGCAACGAATGTATACGAGTTACCAAGTTTAACGGCAGAGGTTAGCGGATTGGTGACTATGACAGGTGGGAATAACACGTCAAATACAGATGTTGAACTTACAGAACCTAAGTCGTTTATACCAGTCATTTGATATGTAACGCTGTTACCTGTGTACGTCTTAGGACTTGAAGCCACTACCATAAAGGTTGCTCCTTCATCTCCAGCAGCTGCTGCTGACGTTGTGTAGGAGGTTGATATAGCGCCTGTTATTAAAGTACTGTTCTTATACCATCTATATGTTATAGTAGGTGAACCAGATGTAGCTACTGTAAATGCTTTCGTAGCGTTTAAGTTAACAGATACCGGTGAAGTCAAGGCGGTTGTGAAACCAACAGGTGTTAATGTCCATAAATAACCAGGGCTGCTGCTTACAGAGCCATTTACATTACTTGCTACTAAACGATATGTACCAGATACATCTGCTGTTAAGCTTATACTTGTTTGACTATTTAATATAATGTAATTTGCTCCATTAATGTCACCTTTATACCATTGATATGTAACTGAGCCAGTATCAGAGGTTGCAGAAGAAGTGAATGTATGTGTGTTACCTATTCTAATTGCTGAGGATGACGGCTGTAATGTGATTTCAGGTAACATCTTAACATCAAGTACTGCAGTTGCACTCACAGAACCTAAGTCGTTTATACCAGTCATTTGATATGTAACGCCGTTACTACCTGGGTACGTCTTAGGACTTGAAGCTACTACCATAAATGTAGCGTTATCATCTCCAGCAACTGCTGCCGGTGTTGTATAGGAGGGCGATGTAGCGTTTGTTATTAAAGTACTGTTCTTATACCATTTATATGTTATAGTTGGAGTACCTGTAGTGGTAGATGTAAATGTAGCTGTTGAACCAACGTTAACAGACGTGTTTTGCGGTGTTGTAGTGAAACCTACTGGGTAAGTAATGTACAAATATGCAGCACTACTTTGTGCTGTACCGTTTGCATTACTTGCTTGCAAGTAGTATGTACCTTCAGAACTTGCACTTAAAGTTACTGTTGTTTCGTTTGGTAAGATCGTAAAACCTGTATTAGTTATACTACCTTTATACCATTGATAAACAATTGGCATATCACCAGAAGTTGCAGATGCAGTAAATGTATGTGTGTTACCTGTCTTAATTGCTGAAGATGTAGGCTGTAAAGTTATTACAGGTACATTCTTAATATCGATTAAAGCAGCAGTACTCGATACTTCTAACAAGTCATTTATACCAGACATAGTATATGTTAGACTTGTCTGTGTAGGTTTCCATGTATCAGGTCCTGAAGCTACTACAATAAATGTAGCTCCATCATCTGTCTGAGAGGTGTTAAATGTATAATTTTTACTTGTAGCTCCTGTTATTTTGCTATAGGCGAGCACACCTGCATTCTTTCTATACCATTGATATGTTATAGTTTCGGTGCCTGTAGCATTAGAAGTTAGAGTAATATCAGTGTTCAATGGTGCATTAGCATCATTTGGCTGTAATGTAAATACTGGAGTTAACGCAGTAAATAAAGTTGCTGTATTACTTGTTATTGTGTTTTGTGTGTCAAATGCGCTTACACCGTATCTACCTGAAACATTTGTTGAATATGATGTGTTTGTTTCACCATCAATTATTAAACCTGTATCGACGTTATACCATTGATATGTTACTATACCTGCATCACTTGTTGCTGAAGCAAAGAATGTATGAGTATTACCAAGTCTTACAGCAGAAGTTTGAGGTTGTGTTACGAAATTAAAATTATAAGAAAGAGTTATAATTGCAGCTGTTGACTCATCTGTAGATAACTCATTAATTGTACTATATAGTTGTTGTTGATATGATGGGTTGCTATTATTAAACGAACCAGCACCAGAAACAACAACCTTAAATGATGCATTGTTATCATCACCTTGTACAGTACGTGTGTAATTACCACTTGTAGCACCAGCTATTACAGCATATTCAGCTTCACCACTACCTTTTCTATACCATTGATAGGTTGGTGAAACTGTACCACCAAAACCGTTGGAAATAGTTGTAGAGAACGTTACAGAATCGCCTACACCTGCAGTGGTACTATCAGGTTGATCTGTAAAGGTTGGATGATAAACTATAAACACATTTGCAGGTGTACTTGTTGCTTTTTTAGATGTTGTTGTATCTGTAGCTACGACAATATATTTACGAGTATCAGTCTTATTGTACGTACTTTTATCTAACTGATAACTACTCAAGGTTGCTCCAGCTATTAATGTGTTTGTCGATCCACTCACTCTATACCATTGATATGTAATAGTATTACTTGTAGAAGTAGCTTCAGCGGTGAGAGTGTATGGATTATCCCATCTTATAGCTGTAGTTAATGGCTGTAATGTGAATTGTATGTCTTGCGGACCGTATAGTATAGCACTTAATATTTCAAGTGCTGTCATACCTGTTAACACTCTTAAATTTGTGTGATAATCAACTAAAGCACCAACAGGTCTTGTAATAGGTTCCTCCCATGGCCATGTACATGGTCCGCAGTCATTACCACCTTCATCTAATAAATAAGCTGCACTTAATGTCTGTAAGTTTTCTAAAGCATCTTTAAAGTATGGGAAATAATTGATACTAGATACTGTTGCAGATAGTAGGTAATCTATATTTACTCTATGATTAATAAATTCAGCTGAATTATTCTTGGTCCATGAATAAGCAGCTTCATAATCTGCACTATTACTACTCGCCCACGCCACTGTATCTTCAACTATGTCTCTCCATCCTTCGACCCAGCAAACAGACCACTCTGTTCTTTCTGACCAATCTTCAACCCACTCAACAGCTTGACTTACTCTTTCAGCTGATAGCTTATACCAATTAACTGCGCTTATAACATCAGTAAAGATAGGCTGATAATTAGCACATAGTGTAGTTAAGTCAGTTTTATTAGCAATAACCCAATCAATATTGGTTTCTATTTCTGCAGAATTTGTTATTACCCAATTTACTGCAGTTAAGAACGCAGCACTGGTTTCATCTGTATATGCAGATAACTGATCAAAAGCTGCACTCTTGCTTCGCACCCAATTGCAAGCGTCGTACACACAAGCACTATTGTTTATTATCCATGACTCAACCCATGTAATGTCACTATTTGCCATTACCCATGCAAACACTTCTCTTTCTAATGCTGCATGACATTCACGTGCACCAGACAATAATGTTACCCATCTTGCAGTTTCCGATATCTTTGAACTATTATCTAATACCCATGTAAGAGCTTGAGTGCCTTTACCTTGATTATTAACAAACCACTCTGTACTGTTCTTAATATTAGCAAAAGCTGCACTATTACCTGTCACCCAATTAGAACGAGTTATTAAAGTATCACCCCAATATGTAATCCAATCACTTGAAGATGTAGAATACATTAATGTTTTAAACGCTTGTGCTTGGGTAACTGCAAAAGCACCGCTATTACTATTCACCCATGTGATTGTTTCAATTATTTTAGATACATTAGACAATAACCATGAACTATATAATAGCAACTCTGGCTGTACGCTATCATACCAATTAGCAATTTGATCGTATGTAGCACTATTACTTTGTACCCAGTTGTACGCTTCATCTGCTTGTTCATTAGTAATAGATAATGGAATCTCTTTTAACGTTTGTTGAGTTTTTACAGAAGTTAAAACCTGCAACCATGTTGTAGACTTATTTACAAAGTCAGCATTATCAGATAACCAATTATGCCAATATAAAATTTGTTCTTTATTAGATTCTATAAAATCTTCTACGCTCTTATGATTCTTAGTTAATTCTTGTAAGTTGTCTATTTTAGTTAAAATTAACTTACTAAAATCTTCTACCCATTTAGCTGAATTTAATAGTTGTTTTTCGTTACTATTAATCCATATATTGTTGTTTTGAGATAAATTAGAATACTTCTCTAAAGTGCCTGCAAATTCAGATAAAGTTCTAGAATTTGCTGTTAACCATTCTTGTAGATTTGTTGTTATATCTACTTGTTCTCTAACAGTTTCTTTAATTTCATTAATACTGTTATTTACTTCGTTAAAATTATTAGTTACCCATGTTGATAAATTTGTAACCTTAATTAAAGCATTACGGCTTTCGGCACCAGCATTGTTTATAAGCGCACTGTTAGCACTAAACCACGTATTATCGTTTGATTCTACTTGAACGTTTTGAGGTAAAAGCAGTAAAGCGTCTAACTTATCTTTACTATCAATGTACCACTTTAAAATATCAGTATGCTCATCAATTTTTTGAGTGTTAGTAGTAACACGAGATAATATTTTGCTTATTTCTTCAGTGTGTTTGTTGAGTGTAGTATGTACTATAGGTAATTTAGCGTTAACACTATCAACAGAACCTTGAACTTGTTTGATTTGCTCTTGTTGTGACTGATTTGCTTCAAGTATAAAACCTATACTATTTAAAGTATTGTTAATATCATTTTTAAGCTCATCAGTTATAGCTGTAAGCTCAGCTACAGTCTTAGAGAACTGAACTTTTGATACAGATAATGTATTATACTTTTCAACTAAATCTTTTAAAGTTAATACTTCATTATTAATTTGATTGACGATTTCTTCGCAATCACATACTTTATCAACAACGTTTTCTTCAACCGATAATACAGGTGAAGATACAGTTTCTAATTTATTTGCTAATGTACCTATTAACTTAACTGTTGCGTTAAGCTTATTGTCTAGATCGCTGATTCTATTATCAAAATTTATAACCTGTATTTTATAGCTTTCAAATTCATTATTATTAGCTTGTTCAGATAAGGTATTTTCAACTAAAATCTTAATATCATTTAATTCTGTTGCTAGAGTACTAACTTGAGCATTAATATTGCTATTAAAAGTGTCTATATTTTTTAAGTTAGCTAGTAATTGATTTATTGTAGATTCAGCACTTTCAATTTTTTCGCTACACTTGACGTAATTATCAGCAATATTAGTTAATGAATCGTTTAAAGTATTAGAATCAGCAAATGTTTCTGATTTATTCTTTAATTCAAATACATCATCTTGTAATATCTTTGTGTAATTCGAAACGCTCTTAGCAAAAAGGGTTAATCTCTGTTCGTAACCAACTAATAAAGATTTTAAATTGCTTATTTCTTTATCGTTAGCGTCACTACCAACTGTGTCATTTAGAGCGCGTACACTTGACTTTAATTGCTCTATTTCCTTAACCACACCGCTTAAATCTACCTCTGCTGGTTTTAATGTTGCTATTTTAATTGTTAACCCTGCTAATAATTGCTTGAGCGTACTAATCTCGTTATTAACATTTGTTAAATCAACTTCTTTAACATCACCTTCTGTTAAAGCTTTAGAAGCTAAATCTGTTAATGCATGTTTGACATCTTCAACTTCCTGTGTGATACCACTCAAATCAACCTCAGTAGGTTTAAGTGTTGCCACTTTTATTGTTAAACCTGCTAATAATTGTTTAAGACTTGAAATTTCTTGATTGACTCCTGAAAAATCTGCTTCAACTACTTGAGTACTAAAATTATCTTTATCCTCACTTAAAGAGTATACTGTATTAGATAAATCACTAATTGAATTTTTAATATTAGCAATCTCATTGTTAAACTCTGTAGGGTTAAATTCTATAGGTTTAATTGATGTTACTTTAATCGTTAAACCTGCTAAGCTTAGCTTTAATTTCTCTACTTCTGTAACGACGTTATCTAAATCGTTTTTAGTCAAACTTTCAACGCTTAAACTCTTAGTTATATTAGAAAATTGTTCTTTTAATGTGTCAACTTCAAGGTTTACATTGTTTACAATGTTGTTGATATCCGTCAAGTCTACTTCTGCAGGCTTAAACGTTGCGACTTTAATTGTTAAACCTGCTAACACTGATTTAAGTGTATTAATCTCAGAGTTAATATGAGAAAGATCAACCTCTGTAGGTTTAATATTATTAACTTGTAGAGTGATATCGTTTATCTTTTCGTTTAAATCCTCAACACTGTTATTAAATTTCTCGAAATTAGAATTGATACTATCAATATCAATTTCAACTGGTTTAAGTAGATGTGTTTTAACGTTTAACTCTACAATCTGATTTTTAAGTGTATTAATTTCCCCATTAACTATACTTGATCTTTCCTTTTCAGATGTGTTAATTCTTTCTTCTAACGCAAGTAAGTTTTCTTTAACAGCAGATATATCATCATTAATACCTGTAAGATCTACTTTAGTTGGTTGATTTAAAGTGGTTATTCTAATTGTTAGTGCTGCAATTTGAGCTTTTATGTTACTAATGTCACTATTAATATCTGTTAAATCAACTTCAGGTATTTTTATACCTGAAACATCGCTAGCGACTTTAGTTATTTGATTTTTTAGTAGATCTATGGAAGCATTAATAGACTCAAGATCAACAGGCTGCTCTTCATTTTTAAGAGTAGACACTTTAATAACTAAATGCGCTAATCGTTGCTCTAAACCAATTAAATTGTTATTAATAGAATCTACATCTAATTTTGATGCAAACGCACTAGTGTCTATACTTTCTATATTAGAATGCAACGCACTCTCACTGCTAGCATTAAATGTACTTATTTGATTTTCAATTACATCAATATGAGCTTTAATATCTAGGATATCATTACGTACACCTTGTAATGAGATGTACGCCTCACCTCTCGATAACGCTGCACTACTTGACACGTCTGCTATCGTTTGTTTGATAGCAGAAATTTCTGCATCTACTTTTTGTGATAAACTGTTATCACCACGCAGTGTTTCAAGTGCTTGATGTACTACTTTGAACTCTTGATTATTCTGATCAATTGCACTTTTAACACTCTCTAAATCAGCTATTTGTGAAACTACCCATGTTTTTGTTGCAAATAAATTACGATCAAGATATGATAAGGACTCTATTTCCTTGACCTTTGCACGTAACAATTCTACATTTTTGATTTCACTGTCTAATAATTTCAGTGCGTTATCTTTTTCTTTACTATCAATATTAAGTAAGCTTATTTGCTCTGCTAATTCACTTACAAAGCTTTGAACATGTTCAATACTAGGTACTTCAGGTATTTGAGCAATCACCCAATCTTTGGTAGCATATTTGTTTAAAAGATCTTTAATAAAGCTAATATCATTTGTAAGTTTAACACACACTTCAGTATTAGTATGTAGGCCACTTTCAATTTTTTCTATTGAAGATTGTAAACTAATAAAATCTTCATCTGTAGATAACTTATAATTTTCGATCTGTAGATTTTCTACTACACTGTTAACGTTAACTGAAGAAAGTTCGGTTATTGAATTTCTAAGTTTGGCTATCTCTGTATACACAGATGTTAATAACCCACTTGAGACACTATTCTCCTTATTCAAAACACTAAGTTGTAAATCTTCTAAGGATTTCTTAACAACCTCTACTGCTTCAGTGTTTATAGATACTTTGCTCTTTAAAGAATCGATATCCTTTAAGGCGTTCTCTAAAGTATTTTTATTCGAGTTAATATTTAATGTGTTAACATTAGCTAAAACACTTGCAGCTTGAATTTTCTCACGTATAATATCAATGTCTGAAACGTACTTAACAGCTCTATCTTCTAAAGAAGTAACAGAATTAATAAGATTATTGATAGTATCACCAAGAGCTTCTATCCTCTCATTACTATCACTCTTTACTACACTGCCTATTAATTTACTTAAATTTTCGTTTAAACCTATTTGTAACTCGTTATAGATTGTTCCTTGAGAGTTCTTCAACGTTAACAATTGTTCATCAATAGATTTGATATTGTTTTCTAAATCAGATAATGTATTTTTATATTCTGAAGACAATTGAACGTTTTCTTTATTCTCATCTATCCATTTTAGAGCTTCAATTAAAGAAGTTTTTGCTTCTCGTATCCATTGATTTGCTATTAAACTGTTTGCAAATAATCCACTATTTGTACTTACCCATGTAGATAAAACATCTACAGTGTTTTTATTATCTTCAAATTTATAAACTATATTATCTAACTGCTGATTTATAGAATTTATATTATCTTGTAATTCTACTTTTACATTTTTGTAGTCTTCAACCCATTTTATTACATTAGTAATATTTTCAGAATTTTGTAAGACCCAATTCTTAAACAATGGTTCAGAAATCTTAATATTAAGCGTATCCTGTAACGTTTCTTTATTATCATCAAACCATTTAACACACTCGTCAATTTTTATAATTTTTTCAGAGAAATTCTTTTCAAAGTCATTTGTCGAGTTGTTATCTTGGTTATTTGTCAGCCAATTAATAGCTTCATCAAGTTTGTTTAAATTAGCTTGTAAACTGTCAACAGCGTTTGTAGTTTTCTTTATTTTTTCGTCTGAAAATCTTACATTTAAAGCAATGCTTTCTATTGTTTGATTTATCTGTGCAATAGAATTACTGTTTTTATCTACAACTTCACTTACATTAGTTAATTGATTTTTATTTGCTGATATCCAATTTTCAATATCAGCATAATTAGAAAGTTTTTGAGTTTCTGATGTTAATCTTTCATCTATATCTTTAATTTCATTAGAGATTAACTCTAAAGCTTTATTGTTGCTACTTACGTTGTTTTGTAATTCAGTTATAGAAACGCCATGAGATTTAACTGTTTCTATAGTTGTATTAATAGCGTCCTTGTTACTGTTGACCCATTGATACGCATACAAACAATTATTAAGTAGTTTACCGTGAGATTCTAATGTTTCACTGTTAGTTTTTACAGCTGTGGTAATTTGTTCTAAAGCTGATTTAAAAATATCTACATCTACTTTATCAGCATTAGCTATAGTAATATCAGCAATTAATGTTTTTATGTCAGATATACTTGTACTATTATCGACAAGTTGAGCACTATTATTGGTAACCCAATTACTAATATCTAATATTGCTGCTTTATTATTCTTAAGCCAATCACTGTTGAGTAATGAAGCAGCAATTAAACTTGACACTCCGCTTACCCATGTAGATGTCTCGCTAAGAGTAGCTATCTGTTTATTAATACCTTCAACTAATATTTCTGTTGTACCGTCATTCTTAACTACTACAGGATTGTTAAGATTTGTAAGTGTGTTTAAGATATATTGAGAATTTTTATTATACCATTCAACACTCTTAATGATATCTTCTTTATTAGCAATCAACCAGCCATTGTCTTTTATGTTATCTATAATAACAGGTACAGCAGGTGTAGTATTGTTGATCTTTTCTAGAACAAATGATATTTTTTGTGTTAAATCAATTATATCACTAGATTGTTTAGATATAATAGAATCTGTTTTATCACTATGCTCAATGTAGGAAGCAATATCTTCAAGTACAGCACTATTATTTGCAACCCATGTTTTTATAGGTTTAAATAGGTCTTCTACAGCGTTAAGATGTGCTTTACTTATAAGTGTAGTTGATACATTTTCTGCCCAAGTAATAACACTGTTAATTACAGCATTATTATCTTCCCACCATTTATAAGAAGTTTGTAAAGGTTGTATTTTATCTTCTATACCTTTTAATTCACCCTGTAACTCCTCAACACTAGATATAGTTGATTTACTTTCAGTATCAAGATTTTTAATTTGTTCAGAAACCTCAACTATAGCAGTTTTATTAGAACTTGTTCCAGCGAGTACATCATTTAAAACGGTTTTTACAGCTTCAAAACTTGCAGTGTTTTGAAGTACCCATGTAGTTGCATTTTCTGTTTCTACAGGTACTGATTGAATATTGTCGTATGTGTAAGCTAAAGTACTACTGTTATCTTCTACCCATGTGGTATAGGCAGGTAGATTCTGCATTACTAAATTAGATAAACTTAAAGAAGCACTGTTTGCAGTAACCCATGCAAACACAGCCATTTCAAGGTCTATATGTTTTTCACGTACAGCAGATAAAATATGTATCCAATTAACAGCATCAGTAATAACACCGCTATTTGTATCTACCCATGCAGTGATAATATTTTGTAAAAACTCATCTGCTGTTAAACTTTGTACTGTATTTGCAGTCTCTATTAATGTAGCGCTGTTTTGAACTATAAAATTAGTAATATTAGTGTTTTCGGCATCATATGCTACAGTACCACCAGCTATTGTTACTGAAACAATATCACCGTTTGCTACAGGTGCATTAAAGTAGTGCACACTCGATAATGGTAGTATTGTTAAATTATTACTATCTACTATTGTGATTTTTACTCCAACTTGTTCACCTTGTGCGTTTAATACCTGAACAAGAGGCGTAGTTGTGTTTAAATTGTGTTGTACGTTTGTAGGAACCGTAATATCAGCAAGAGTAACTTCTAAGTTTACACTTGAATTTACATTATCACTTAAATCACTACTGTTATTCATCAACCATGTAACCGCATTGATAACACCTGTGCTATTAGATAGCACCCAATTTGTAGCTCTACCAATACGTATATTGTTAGCTAAAAACCATGAAGTAGCTGCTCCTATGTTAGAGCTATTTGTAGTAATCCATGTATCAGCTGGAGTATTTGTTAAGTTAATACCAGCATTAAGTATAGCTTGAGGTAGACTAATACGTCCAGATATATATGTATCTTGCTCTGTTTTTACTTCTGCAACTAATAAAGTTTGATTATCAGGTGTTAGTATAGGCAGGTTTGATATATAATCGGAGTTTATACATGTAAGATTTGCAGATAACATATATTTTTATGTTATTATTTAGTCAGTGTTGCCGTTAATTTTAGAAATTAATTTAACGGTTTTTTAATTTAAATTAACACCACTTAACTCCCATAGTCTAAAGCAAAAACGTCTATTAGTATCATTAGAAAATAGTACCTTATCCGTCAATCTTACATTTGAAAGTGGTAAGTTAAGCGTTGTATTAGTTAAAATTAAGTGATGTACTTGAAGATCACCATTAACTACAACTTTACCGTAACCTTCAATACCAATATTTGTACCTGATACTAAAACAGCAGAAGAAGTGTTTATGTGTGCAGCACACGCTGTCACATCTTTATATACTGAAGTAAACGTACCATTTAAAACAAAGTCTCCCTGAAACGGTTGTTCGTGCGAAGCAAATGCATCAAGACCTGTATCTGCATTTTCTACAGCTAAGGTTGATGCGGTATGATGGTTGCTACTATGGTACTTTTCATGAAGCATACTAACCTATTAGTACTACTCTACCTTCGTTAATGCTTATTGTTTCCTTGAAATCAACTTCTACAGTACTATTATCTAGTATTTTAATAATAGCATTAGAATGTAATGTTTGTACATTATTTATATATCTATAAACCTGTACTAATATATTTGGTGTATTGAGGTCATGATCAATAAGATATTTAGCAGACACCCCATCTCCACAAACCTCCCATCTCATACGTGGTACGCTCAAAGGCCCATCAACCCATTGCAATTGCTTGGAATCTTTATTCCAACTTATTAAATTACCATCTCTAGGGCAATCAGGTAGATTTAATACAGCAAATTCTCCCAAACCGAGATTATCTCTTGCTGCTGCAGCATCTGATAAATCCTTAAGATTACTGTCAATGTTTAACGCACCTATATCCTCAGGTAATAAAGCATCACTACTATTCCTAGAATGAGAATCTTTATGAGGTAATACATCTACTATCTGCGTGTCTAAACTCTCACTTTGCTGAGGTGAAGCATTTAATGTACCTACATATCCAAACGGCTCCCATTCACCTGGTGTACCAGAAGATACACACACCCAACCAACGTAAGCTTTAATAGTATCATTCTCGTCTATATCTATATTCCATATTTTATCAGCTTTAATCCATGTACCAGACATAGGAGCACCTGTGCCTATAAAATTACGAGAAGGTAAGCCGTTGGCGTTATTAGTGTATTTTATTGCAATAGCATCTCCAAGTTGATGACCTCCATACACATTATTGAAATCACTTTCAATATCACCTTGAATATTTACCTTTAAACTATCAGATAAAAGTAAACCTGCATTACTTCTTTTATTGATGGGTAATTTATTATTTTCCCATAAAATAGATACATCTAAATCAGTATATAAACTATATTGAGGTGTTTTAGATTTCTTAACATCAATAACATTACCTGTTATAACAGCTTTACCCCTATCTAAATCATCAAACAAACCTACGTATATCCATTTTACACCTAAACCTTCAGAGTCAGCTCTTTCATCTGTTATAAGATCTGAGGTTGTGCTTGAAGGACCATTGCCTATATTATTAGAAGTACCACTCTTAACTGAACGATACGTTCTTTGTACAACACTATTACCTACAGTGACATTAGTGTACACGTAACTATCTTCAGGATAACCAAAGTTTTGCTTCCACAAAGGTTTTTCCATCCGATACAAATTACTATCTTCTTTTATTGTAGACCAAAAACCTGAATATACATCAATATAACCATACTCTGCATCTCTACCTGTTTGACCACTATCACCATCGTACGAATCTGTGTCGTACGAATTGAGTGTTCTATTACCATCTTTTATAATATTATTATTAATATATACTGTACGATAAGGGTATGTATCTACAGCAATGCATGTGTCTGCAACTTCTGTTAAGACATTATCTGAAATAGCACCATAACCATAAGACAACACAATACCTTTACCGTTAATTTTATGTATTGTGTTGCCCTTGATATTTGCATCAAAGCATCGTAATGCAACTATACCATACACATCGTTACCGACACTCTGTATACTGTTACCAACTACACTCACATTCTTACAATATCTAGTACCGTATACCATCTCTCTGTCTAGATTAATTCGTATACCACTATAATATGTAGACTCATAGAAGTCATCTGGTTCAGGTGGTCTAGAGCCACTTACAGTTATATTATTATCTTCAATTCTTAAATTTGTTGGAATCAACACACCAAAACTCTCAACACCCTGTACATTAACACCACATATATACGCATCACTTATATTATTGTTAGTAATGGTAAGATTATCATCAGGATCAACAAGGATGCCATATGTAGCTGTATTAGTGATATCGTTATCCCGTATTGTAGTGTTTTTATAACCACCAGACACTTTAATACCTATAGTAACATCAGAAATTTTATTATTACATACTAGAGCTTTCTTGCTGTAAACATTAACTTCATCTCTATTAGAATATAAATGTATAGCTCTTTGCGATACATTAGTATCGCCTTTTTGTAAAATATTCTCACTTGGGTGTTCAAGCGTACCTACAAAAGTGTTGTTCGTTATAGTTACATACTCAACATTCTCTACATACACTCCGCCGTTACGAAGTTCTTCAAAAATACAATTATCTACAACAATTTCTTCACAATCTTTACATACTACACCATAAGACCTAGAATGATTTTCAACATCAGGCTCGTTTACTGTATATAAACTAGTACTATCTTCTACACCTTTACCGATAAAGTGTATATGTTCTATATAAATTCTACTAATTACATCTGAATAATCTTCACAAGGGCAATCAGAGTTAATTGCGTTTAATTCTGTGTAAACAAAAATTGGTGTGTTATTTGCAGTTTGCTTAATAGTACTTTTACACCCTATAACAGTAGTATTAGGTTTAAGTGTAATTTCAGAACCTATGCGATACACTCCTTCAGGGAAAAATAATATTTTACCGCTAGCGTTGTTTGCAGCCTGTTGAATATATGCAGTATCATAAGAACTATCATCTCCTTTAGCGCCAAAATCTTTGACATTAATAATATCATTAAAACGATTACGCAATGAACGCCTTTCAGTGGTACCGAGATTTATAACCTCGTTATTACTTAATTCTATACCTGTAACCGGTATGCTATATGTACCTATATCATCTGCAACAACTGTTACGGTATTAGATGTAATTGCAGAATGTGGATATGGGTCTAAATCTGGTAACTTTTTTTTCGGCATAAAAATATTTATCGGTACATTTATTTATACATTATACTAAAATATAATTAAAATCATTATTAGTAATTAATAAAGAAGTTTCATTCTCATAATCACTAGTTACATCAAGATATGTGTATTCCACACCAAGTGTTTCATCATCATGAGTCACGATATCGTAACCTCTATGATTAGCAATATTGTCTTCGTCAAACGGTATTATAAATTCATTACACGTTAACGAACCAAAACTGTTAGACACAACCATACAATATGCACCTGTGTTTGTAGTGTGTTCCACAAATATATTAACTGACTCCGTAACACCATTAAACGTTACAGTAAAGCTATTTGAATTTCTGTTAGTAATTGTAAATTTATCGACAGACAATTTAGTATTTGTTTTATTGACTATAATAACCACTAAGGCTGAAACATCATTAAGATTATGATATATAGTTACAGGCTGTAAGCTTGGTGTTAAAGATATAGAGTATGTTTTATCTGCTGATATATATTTTTTATTTCTATTATATTCTAGTGGTAGATATTGAATTGGCTGTAATGAGACAACTCTTACATTTACCGGGTTACATATACAATAACTGTTATCGAAAATAATAGAGCTATTTGATATTGTATAGTTTCTATATGGTATTAATTCTTTATTATCATAATATACAATATAGTTTCTAGCATTATCGTCAGTATAATAACTCAAAGGGTAAGTTTTAGTGTGTTCAATAGTTTGAAAATCATGAACTTTAGACATGTTACGCTTGGTTTTAAACCACTCATAAGTCAGAGGGTACGTACCGTCTACAACATATTCAACCGATGCACCTAAATAGTCACCAACTTTATTAAAATATTCATTATCTAACCTTTCAACTAAAAGAGGTTTGGTGTTATTTAGTAATGGTTGTATATCGTCAACCATTTCCCATGTTCTTATATTATAATCAAATTTATTAAATTGAGTAAAGCATCTCTTGTTACTGGCTACTAGATACTCTGCAGCTGCAGTTAGCGGTTTAGTTGCAGTTAAGTCTATAGCTCTAGTTACTTTATCAAAATGTACGTCACCATGTGTAGATAAACATACATTAGAAGATTCTAAATGTATACCGATATTATCGCTATTGAACACACCTCCGCTTGAATAAAGAGTACCGTTTAAGATAAAATCTCCCTGAAAAGGATGCTCATATGAAGCTATAGGATCTTTACTTGAATCTGGATACACATCACTTGAAACATTTTTAGTATAATGATTGTGTCTGTGATACTTTTGATGTAAAAGTGAACTCATATCTTTATTTATAAGAATAAATATACATATATCTTAATATGATGGACGTAGATCTTAATTTATTAATTAGTATTGCTGGAGCTGTAATAACCGGTGCTCTAGGCCCTATACTTGTTGTTAAATATAAACAGTCAGCATTTAAAAATAAAAATAATATTAAAAAACAAGAAGAATTTACTATAGCAGTACGTAATCAAAATATTATCAATAGCAGTTTAAACGCTCTACAAGAACAATACGGTTTGGATCGTATAATGATTATGCAGTTTCATAACGGTGGTAACTTCTGGCCTGGTAATCAAAGTATGAAAAAGATGTCTGTACAGTATGAAAGTACAGCGCCAGGTGTTTCATCACACATACTAGCATTACAAAACACACCAGTATCTTTTTTTAGTGGTGTGTTACAAAACATGATCGAACACAATAGTTATGTAATGCTCGATATATCTAAAGTAAAAGATAACGCTTTACGATCTTTTTGGGAGTGTCG
>JACCED011893768.1_pt1 | contig 18401 bp, 24 predicted proteins | sample 7455021 | NCBI WGS metagenome assembly JACCED01 (sample SAMN15323456, study PRJNA562643) | freshwater metagenome | isolation source: river surface water | place: USA:Blue River Watershed | collected 2017-08-19 | reverse complement strand
TGTGATATTTTAGTATTAGATTCTAATGATTCCATACTATTATATCTTGTAACAATATTTCCTAATTCTTGATAAAAACCTTCAAATTGACTACGATCAACATTTTTTGCTAAAATATAAAGCATTAATCTAAATGCTTCACTTTTTAATTGTTCAGTTTGTCCTGTAGTTCTATCTATATTAATTAATTTTTGTTCTTCTGGCGTTAATTTTGAATTAAATTCTGGATATTGATTTATAAAAAAACCAGCAAAACCACCTTCTTGTATATTTCCAAATCCACCTGTTTGATTTTCTTCATTTTCTTCTAAATTTAAATTTTCTATATTATTACCACCTCTAAGTTCTTGTATAGTAATATTAAATTGTTTATTATAGGCTTCATCTGTTTCCTCGACTAATTTTTTTAACATTTTTTCAAATCTTTTATAATTATAAGTTATTTGATCGATTTCATAATTTATTATATCAATATCAGATTGAGAAATATCAACAGTAAATTTAGAATTAAAGTAATGGATATTCTTAATTATTTCATTTAATTCTTCAGAAAATTCAACTATTTTGTTTAATAAAACATGATCATCTAATTCTTCAATAATGCTTCTTTTTTCTTTGATGATATCAATTAAAGAATCATATTTTTCTGTAATATTAATAATTTTATCTTGGACTTGTTTTTTCTCCATATTATTATTAACTATTAAATCTTTGTATTCTTTAAATTTAAATTTATCTTCATCAAATAAAATATTGTTATTTGCTTCTTCACCACCTAAAAAATTATACTTTTTTATCCCCATTTTGTGATTTATAGATTTTACAAAATCACCTAATGTATCATTCGCTAGTGATAATTTCTTGTTATATAAAAAAGCATTTCTAACTGAATCATCCATATTAAATTTTAAACCAACTTCTTCACCCATTTCTCTAATCATTTTATCCTCCATTATTAATTTATTTGCATTTAATAATAAATCATTTGTATCTAAACTATTATATTTTAATTCTAATTCCTTTATTTCATTTACTAATAGCCTTCTTTTCAATAATAAATCCCTATACTCATTTATTCTTTTTTTTTTAAACTAGGACTTAACTTAATCTCTTCTATCATATTTCTTAATTGTGTATCATAATTATTAACTTCATTTTGTAATTGATTATAATCATATTTTAATGAATTGCTTTCTTCTTTTGTTATACTTGGTGAATATTTTAATGATACTTCACTTAATTCAGAATTTCTTCTTATTTTCTTAGATTTTTTGGTTTTCTTTGATTTACCACCATTTTGTTTTTCATATTGTCCACCGCGTTGTGCACTATGCGCCTTTTTAAATTTATATTCTATTTTATCCATTAATTGTTCTATTTTACCTCCATATAATTCACTATATAAATTAACCATGTCAGGAATGTATAATTTGATAGATCCACCAGTTTTATTGTCAGATTCAGCTAATTTTTTCTCCAATTTTTTTTCTAATTTTTGTTGTAATTTAGTTCCATATTTTTTACCTAATGACTTTAATCTGTCTAAATTTTTAGGTCCAAGTTTTGCTGCTACACCTATTAAACTTGCATAAAATCCACCATTCATGCTATTCATTTGATCATATTCATTATTGATTATAGATTTAAATTCATTTACATAATTTTGATAATATTTACCACCATATAATTTAGCTTTCTTGATAATTTTAGGATTTATACCATCAACATATCCACCTTCTGACTTTTTAAATCTACTAAAATAACTTCCTATTTTATTTTTTATATTTGAAAATTTTTTACCAGCATATCCTTTTAATCTTTTATAATCATCACTCGCTACACTTTTCATTGAACTTAATCTTGCATTAACTGAATCTCTATATTTTTCATTATATTCTCTTCTTGCATCTCTATATAAATCACCTAATTCACTTTTCGCTTTACTATAATCTGATTTAATATCTGCTGCCATTCTACTTAATCTCTCTCTAAATGTTGATCCACCTCTACTAGGACTTAAACCACCTCTTGGTGATAATCTAGAAGGACTTAAACCACCTCTTGGACTTAATCTAGAAGGACTTAAACCACCTCTTGGACTTAATCTAGAAGGACTTAAACCACCTCTTGGTGATAATCTAGATGGGCTTAAACCATTAAGTCTAGGACTAGTAATATTAAAATTTCCACCTGATTGGTTAATGTAATTTTTAATGGCTTCATTATATTTATTTTCATAGTAACCACCAATTTGTTTTATTTTTAAATAATTTTTAACAGTTGGAGAATTTTTTAATCTCTTAACATATCTATTGTATTTCTTGGAATAATTTGAAGATTCAAAGTTTTCAGATAGGTTAATATTTATAATATCGTTTCTTGAAACTAAATTGCTCATAATTTAGTAATATTTATTTTATATAAATATTATTAAATATTATTAAAATACTCATTTTCAGATAAAGTTAAATTAGTATTACCTATTTCTATTGGATTCATTATAAAAATATCATCTATATTTTCATCTTTATTATTTCCTAAATTATTTTCTCTATTTTTTACACTTTCTATATTTTTATTCTCCATAAATCTAACATGTTTCTTAGGCATTTTTTCTATAAAGTCATCATTAATTAATTCATGATCATGATCACTATTTTTTAATATACTTTGAATGTTTACCTTTCTTCTATCATCTGAATTCTTCTTTTTTAAAAATTCTTCATATTCCTCGTCTGACATTTCTATATTTTTATTCTGATAATTTTCATATTTGTCATATGATCTATTAATCATATAATATAAATATGCTGCTCCAAATACTAGCAATGCTATTAATAATAATCTGCTCATAATTATTATTAATATTTTATTATATTTTATTCAAACTTAAATTTTTTATATATCGTCAATATTTACTTCCTCTTCTGAATCCTCCATATCATCCACATTTTTATTATCATTTTTATCATCTTCATCATCACTACCTGTAAATAAATCATTAATATCTACATCTTCCTGTATATGCTTTTCCTTTTTTAATAATAATACCTCTTCTGATGTATATACTAATAATATATCTCCTACTTCCTTTGACTCAAATTCTCTAACTGAATATAATACTATATCATTTTTATGAATCCATGATAATCTCTTTCTCATTCTACATCTAAATTCTGTTTTAGTTCCTAACTTTCTTACCATAATCATATTACCTCCTAAGAAAGTAGTAACTTGACCATAACCTTCATTTTCCTCTGTTTTATATGTTAATGGTCTTAGTTTTTTAACAGAACTATTTTTCTGTTTTTTGTGTTTATTACCACCTGATGTATTTTTAACCATTTTGATCTTTATAAAAAAAGTTACTTAATATTTATTAATATTATTTTCTTATATATCAATATTCTTAAATTTGATATGATATTCTGTTAAATAATTTTATTTAATCCAAGCATTAAATAGAATTATTTAATCCATGCAGTATTACACATAGGGCATTTTAATGAATTTGTTTTATGATATTGTGAAAGACAGTGATCGTGAAAACTATGCTTACATCCACTATTATTACTCATTACACATAAACATTCACCAATAGTTCCACCATTAGAATCACATTTAATACAATTAGAACCAATTGGATTATTACAAATTAGACATTCTTCATTTATAGATTTCCATTTAAGGGTAGTAACGAGGGAAATACTTTTGACTTCCATTTTTAAATTGAAATTATTAATTTTAAAGTAATATAAATATAGTATAATAATTTCAATTATTATGAGTAAATTACCTTTCGTTGAAAAATACCGCCCTATTAACCTTGATAATATTGTTGAACAAGAAGATGTAATCAAATCTATCAAGGGTATTCTAGATAAAAAAGAAATGTTAAATCTTTTATTCTATGGTCCACCTGGTGTTGGTAAAACAACTATAGCATTAAGTTTAGCAAAACATTTATATGGTGATAGATATACTGATTTTACATTAGAATTAAATGCATCTGATGAAAGAGGTATTAAAATGGTAAGAGAAAAGATCAAAACTTTTGCAAAATTACTGTGTGACAATACAGTATTTCCATTTAAATTAATTATATTAGATGAAGCAGATGCATTAACAAATGATTCACAATATGCATTAAGAAGAATTATAGATGATTTTAGTCATTCAACAAGATTTATAATTATATGTAATTATATAAATAAATTAATTAATCCTATTATATCAAGATTCAGAGCTTTTCAATTCAAACAAATTTCATTTGATTCAGCTACGATTATATTAAATAAAATTATAAAAAAAGAAAAATTAAATGTAAATTCAGAACAACTCAAAAAAATATATGAAATTACTGGAGGAGATCTACGTAAAATGATCACACAATTACAATATAATACAGTACCTAATAATAAATTTTTACCTGTATTATTAGAAAATTCAAAGAATCCAGATATAGTTTTATCAAAATTATTAAAGGAAAATATACAATCTGAATACTTACTTTTAGAAGTATATGAATATGCCATGAAAAATAATCATTCTAAATTACTACAACAATTATCAAATATAGATGGTAATATACAATATGGGGGTCAACCATTAATTCAAATAATGACATTATTAAAATTTTTATAAATTAAAGAATATAAACTGGTTCAATTTTACATCCATTTTGTTTAAAAATTAACCAATATGATTGAAACTCTTTAGGAATTTTGTTAGTTAATTCTTCAACAGTTTCATTAAGAGTTTTTTTAATAAGAGCTTCATGGATTTTATTTCTAAAATCTTCTTTTGTTATAAATTTACTTAATGCTTGATAAACTCCAAATAACGTAAAGATCATATCAGATCTACAGTTTCTAAAACCATAATCATCAATTGTTGCAGGTGATAGTTCTTCTAATTCATCATGTCTAACTGCGGAATAAAGAGTATCAACTGTAAGGGGCATTTGAGTATAAAAGATGGAAGAACAGAATTTTTAAATTAAATAAGTTTAATTATATAATTTAAAATTCAATTTTATGTTATGACTGAAAAAGAATTAACAGAAGTAATAACTATAGATAATATTAATACAAATCAAAACATAGAAACTAATCAAAATATAGAAAATAGTCAAAATATAGAAAATAGGCAAAATATAGAAAATCAAGATACTATATCTGAATCAGTATCAACTATTGATTCAAAAGATAAAGACTATCAAATAAAAATACATGAAAAATATATTGATTTTTTAGAAGATAAATTAAATAATGATTTAGGTTATTATTATTGGAAAAAATATATTGCATCTGCATTTTGGTCACAAGTATCATTACCTATAAATTTAGCAATTACATTAATGACAGCTTTAACAACAGCACAAGCAACAACATCAAATATTTTACCAGATTGGATATATGTAAATTTAAGTATAGCAACATTAATAATAACAGTATTAAATACATTTTTTAGACCACATGATCAAATGACAAAAAATATAGAATTGGTTAGAGAATGGAATAGTATGGGAATAAAATTCGAAAATATATATTTTAGTGATGTAGCTAATAGTAAAGTAGAAACAAACATAAATAAAACAATAGAAGATTATAAAAGTATACAAAATGAAATAAATGAATTAAGACAAAAAGAAGGTCCAGATACTATTAATTTTTTAACTGATTTTTTACATATGGTAGCAATATTAACATGTTTAAGAAAAAAGAAAGGATGGTTAGATATTGCATCTGATGAACAAAAAAAGAAGGGTATATTTTCATGGTCAAATAAAAAGATATTAAAAAAAGAGGATAATATATTAAATGATAAATTTAATGAATCAGCAAATATATTAGTAAAAAAAGTAAATAAGAAAGAATTTATGCAAAATATTAGGGAATTTAAACAATATAAAAAATCTAATAATCACTAAATAACTAATTTGTTATTTTTTTCCATATTCTAATTTTGTTTTATGCTTTTCACTCTCAGGTTTATAATATTCTGTTATATGTTTTGTTGGATCATTCTGTAATTGATTATATGTCCATTTTTCTATTTCTCTACTAGAATTCGAAAAATATACATGCTCTATATAATATCCCTTTTCATTTGCTATTCTTTGTAAATTTTCAACACAATGTTTACATGGTTTTGACATACTAATTAATCCTGTATTACTAATTTTTATTACTAATATACTTATCTTCTCTAACTTTTTATTCTTTGGCCTCGTTTTTAACTTATTTAATGCTAAATGCTCTGCATGTATAGTTGCTCCATTACCCATGGATGCAAAACCTCTATAACAATTATATCCTACAGTAACGACATTGTCGACACGATTTATTTCGTTCTTTAATCACTGCCGATGCATGTACATATGGTTCTGAAGGGTGCCTGATAGACTGTCGAAAATCAATGAGTTGCTCCACAATAACGTCCATTTTTAAATATTTATAAATATAAAAATTGATATAATTATTTCTTTATTCAATTTTCAAAATTTACAAGAGAGAGAAAATATGGAATATATAAATGGGATATTTAACGGGTTCAAATATTGAAAATAACTTCACTTACACCCACAACCTAACTAAAAACAACTCTAACCTTCTCTCTAACCGTCGAACCGAACTACCTCCCAACTTTTTAAATGAACACTGTGTCAACATTAAACTACGCAAAAATAGTACAAAATTACAGGGAGAATGTAGATTCAATGATTTTAATTATAAATCAATTACAAAAATTACATTTAAAAGATGTACAATCTCTTTTGAAAACAACCATAAATCAAGATATAAATAATTCAGATTTAATATTCTCTAGAATTACTTCATATGATAAAAATAATATTTGTTATCAATGTAAACGTTCAGCAATTTACATTGATAATAATGATAAATTATATTGTTGGTTTCATAGATCAGAAAAAGAATAATTATAAATCTTTAAATTTATCAATATCATATGAAAATATATTTTTTTTAAATTCAATAATTTTTTCAAAAACATCTTTGTGATTTTCCATTATTTTATCTAAAATTTCCATATGCTCACTTTTAATTCTACTTAATGTATATCTTTCTGCTCTATATCTAATTAATGAATTTGGATAATCACCAAGTTCACCTCTTATTATTTCTGTTGCCTTTTTTAAGAATTTGATATATTTAAAAAATAAAAATTTATTTATTTCCTTTACCTTATCCATTATTTCTCTAAATTTATATGTTTTTAATAAAAAATAAATAATTGCATCACCTTCAATCGCATTTATTTTTTTAATAAACTTATTATTTGGTTTATCTTTTAATGAATTATCTGCAATAACAAAATTATATTTACCATCTTCTTTTTTATAAAATATATTCGAAAATGATGTATCTTCTTGATATTTCCCTTTTTCTTTTAAATACATTAATCCTTTATACACTGTATCTAACATTCTAAATATATCATCTTTACTAATAGTTTCAATAATATCAAACACATTACCATCACATTTTAACATTTCTATAACATAATATTTATTAATATTCTTATCACAAAATATATATTTTCCATAAGGAATAAAAGGTAATTCTAATTGATCTAATGATTTAATATTTTTAGCATTTTCAAATGTAATATACTTTGGATCTTTTCTAATAAAATTAATAAAATCAATTTCAGTACATTCATATGTTGGTTTCATAACAAATATTTGTTTAATAATTCTGTCATTCATTTTTGAAACATAAATATAGGCAGAAAAGCCATTATTTATAGATTTTAAATTTATATCACAAGAAGTCATTTATAATTATTATTATATTATATAAAAATTATAAATTTTCGAATTTATTTAAATCATATGAATGTATATATTCTTTAAATTTTTTTATTTTATCTAGTAAATCTTTATCTATATCAGAAATAATATCATATAAAATTTCAGGATGTTCATTTCTAATAATATACATTAATTTATTTTGAGCAGTAAATTCAATTAAATGATTTGGTTTTTTATTTAAATAATATTCTTCTGCCTGCTTTAACCTACGCTCATATTTATCTTTAAAATATTCATTTAATTCTTTATCTTTAATTTTTAATATAACATCATTAAATTTCATAAATTTTAATATATAATATATTATTGCATCATATTCTACATTTTTTATTCTATTATTAAATACATTATTTGGTTTATCTATAAAAGAATTATCACCAATTACATATTCATATTCTTTTTGTTTTCTATAAAATATATTAACAAATGATAAATCACTATTATATTTATTTTGTTCTTTGAGATATATTAAACCTTTATAAACAATGTCTAACATTTTATGTACTTCATCTTCATTAATTTTTCCAATTAAATCAAATACATTTCCATCTAATTTTAATGTTTCTATTACATAATATTTAAATTTACCTTTATTACATAATGTATATTTACCATAAGGAATAAAAGGAAGTATTAAATCATTTAATGATTCATTTTTAAAATTGGATAAAGGAACATAATTTTTATCTTTTTTAATAAAATCAATAAATTCTATTTCTGGAAGTTTTTCAGGTTTAACAATGAATGTTTGTTTTAATATAATATTTTTAATTTTTGAATTATATATAAAAGCAGTATATCCATTATTAATTGGATTAGTATCTATTATACAATTTGACATTAATATATATTTATAAAAAAATGAATATAAATTAAAAAATTGATTAGTAAATACTTAAAACCATAATAACACTTAATATTAATACAAGATGGCCAAATTTATCAAATATTCTCCTGAAACAATATTATCTTTACGTCCCAGTAAAGATGAAATAATTTCAGAAAAATTATCTAAACATTTTGATTGGATTAATGAATTATTTTTACAATCAACACAATACCAAGAAAACAGAAAGAAAATTAATTACAATCAAATTAATTCACAAAAATGGAGATCAATTAATAATAATATTGTAAATTCAATATTGTTAATGTTAAATAGTTTAGATCAAAAATTATATGATGAAACTGAAAGTAAAATTTTAGGAATTGATATTAAAGATATAAACAATATGAGAAAAATTGTAGAAATTATTCACGAAAAGTCATGTGAATCATATAATGTATTAAATGTATTAAATTTATATATTAAATTATTGGCGAGAGTAATAGAGAATGGTAAGTGGTATTATAAAATTGGTGATAAAATCACAGATTATATTTGTCCAAGAATAGTAGCAGTGAGTATAGCACAAAAGAATTATTTAGAAATGTTAGATACATTTTTGATAATTGTAGAAAATTTCAATAAGACAAAAGATGAAGTATCATATTTTAAAATAAAGAATCAAAAATTCATAGGAAATATGTTATTTATAGGAAAATTGTACAATTATAAGATCATATCAACTGAAATTATAAATAATATATGTAAGAATATAGTGGATAAAGTGAAAGAGGATAACAAAAATGCAGATTTAATAGAATATTTAATAAGTTTATTACAGATAATTGAGGATTATCCTAATTTAAAAAATGTAGTAAATGAGATATATGAAATTCAGGACACATTACCATCAAGAATTAAAATAATTTTTATGAATTACAATGATAATATTGATATTAAAAAAGAGGAAGAAGAGAAGGAGAGAGAATTTAAGAGAACGAATGAGACGTATAATAATTTAATTACAGAATATTTAATAAGTGGATTAATGAATGAATTTACTGAAGCAATAAAGGGTAAAGTAGATGGAGAGATAGTACAATCAATCTTAAGAAAATATAATATGAAAAGTGAAGATAAATTAATAACATTTATAAATGAATTAAAGGAAAGAAATATATTACAACAGGAATACATGAATAGTATGATAAAAGAATATGAAGAGAATGGTGAATTAGAAGAAATAGCAGAAGAATGTCCAGCGGTGTATAAATTTGTGGAAAAGATAAAAAAGTGAAATTTTATTTTTAATTATTCATTTAAGTAATTAAAAATAAGAATAATAAATAGGTAAAATGGATAAAAAGAATAAAAATAAGGTAATTAAGGAGGAGAAGAGGGTAATTGAAAAAGAATCAAAAGTAAAGGAAGTAATATTAGAAAATACAAATGAAAATCTAAATATAACAAAAGAGAATAAACCTTGGGTAGAAAAACATAGACCTCAAAAATTAAATGATATTGTCCAAAATGAATTTATTATTAATAAATTTAATAATATGTTAAATGATAAATTTATCCCACATATGTTAGTAGATGGTCATGCCGGTGTTGGTAAAACAAGTGCGGTTAAAGCATTTATAAGAGAAATATACAAAGAGAATTATGAATTATGTGTATTAGAATTAAATGCATCTGATGACAGAGGTCTTGATATTGTACATGAAAAAATTATTCCATTTTGTAAAAGTATTGCATATGATTTAATGGGTAATAAATTAAGTAAAGTAATTATATTTGATGAAGCAGATAATTTAACAAAAAAAGCACAAGAAATTATAAGTAATTTAATTAAAGAATATTCATTAATGACAAGATTTATTTTTATTTGTAATAATAGATCTGAAATTGATGAAAAAATTCAATCACGTTGTTTTCCAATATATTTTCCAAGTATTGGAGTAAAAATAAATGATTGTTTAAAGAAGATATTAGGGATAGAGAAGATAAAGTTAGATGATAAGAAAATAGAAGATATTGTAAAGTATTCTAATGGTGATATAAGATTAGCAATAAATTTATTACAAATTGCAACTATATCTGATTTCCCATTAGATTCTATTTCATTATATACTTTTAATGAATATCTAAACAAAATTGTAAATGGATTATTTACAATGTCATTTAATCAGATATACAAAGAATATAATAACATTAAAAATCTTGGTTTTGATGGATACGATATTATACAACTTTTAATAAAAAAAGTTACAAGTTATGATATAGAAAATGATATACGTTTTAAAGCATTAGATATATTATATCAATCATTTATAATTATATCAGATGAAATCGAATCAGAATTACAAATAATTGCATGTTTAGCAAAGTTATGTAAAGAATAAATTAATTTATTTTAAATAATTTATAAATTAATTTTAAATTTATGGATCATTCTTGACCTCGGTGATCGATAGCTCAAGACGACGAATTTGAACATCTCCAAAGATGCCACCTGCAATTTCTGTCTTAGCTTCAATCTTCATAGTCGGGATGAAGTTATCAGGCCAACACATTAGAGTACTATATCCGTCGTATGTACTGATCAAGTTATCAAGGATCTTCTTGGCATCTTCTGGTAGCTTGCTCGCATCATCGACGCGGAACAAGCTGCAGACCAGCTTGGTTGCATGTGCATGAACCTTCTCAAGAGATGAATGAACTGTATATTCTACTCCACGTGGGTTGGAGTTGTCGGGGTCAACCCAACGGGCAAGGTAAGAAGTGGTAGTCATCTTAGCACTTGTGTGCAAAAGATGTATTGTATGAGTTAAAATATATGATATTATTGATTAATTTTTTTTCAATTTTTATTAACTGCTTGCGATATAATGAATAAATAAAAATTAATATTAGTGATATAATACTTTTAAACAATAATTAAGAAGGCAGAATCGATATCTTTAAAGCAATAATTATAAAATATAGTTTTAAATAAATTATAACCTTTGAATTCTTTATCCATTTTTGCTTTTAATTTTAATTGATATTTTGCATATGTAAATAATATCTTTAAATCTTTGTCTAATTTATTATCAATAAAACTATGTAAATCTAATACTGCCTTTGAATGATTTACATCACGCACCTTAAAATCAACTTCTATATCATCAACATGTGTATTAAATATATAGTACATATTTTCTCTTATTTTTCCACCGCCAATTCTTTCAAACATAAAACCATATCTCGCAAATATTTGACTTATATTAATTAATATCTCCTCTGTAATTCCATCAAATAAATAAAAATAATCTATGTCACTTTCACCAATTAAATTCATTTCAGCAGAATATGATGATGCAACTTGATTAGTAAATATTTTTTCATTAGGGAATTTTTCTTGGTATTGTTTTTTAATTTCATCAATAATTTTTTTTACTTTATCATTTACAGGATCAACTACTTTTCTAGAATATTCATCTCTTCTTTTATAATAATCTTCGGCATCTTTTTCTTTTGATTTTAAAATTGGTAATATTTTACTATTAAATTCATTATATATTTTGTCTATTTCTTCTGAAACTTTTGTATTTTTAGGATCCATTTTTTCAAATATTGTTTCTAATTCTTTTGATACTTTGTTAACAAAATCATCATCTAAATCATTTCTTGAATTACCTTTTAATATTTCAACATCTCCTGCTTTAAATCTATTATTTTTCATATAATTTACTAAATGAAAAATTATTTACTTAAAATGATAAATAAATTTTGTATTTAATTCATGTCCACCTTCATTATATAATACAAATTCATACTCCTTTCTTTGTTCATCTAAATCAGCTAATAATTTTCTATAAGTTTCATATGGTATTCTATCATCATCTCTATTCCATGCTAATTTTACTTTTACATCTTTACCTTCTAATGGTTTAAAACCAGCAGTAACACCTGGGCAACATAAATATAATTGGTGTACATTTTCTAACATAGGAGCCATATATGTAGTGACTCCGCCACCTGCAGATTTTGCAACAATACAGAATGGTTTATTAACTATATCAGGTTTCTTTAATATTTTTGAAGTTAATTTTGCAACTTCTATTTTAAATTCATCATTTGCTTCATATATTTTTTCAATTAATTCTTTTTCAGATAATCCTTTATTTTCTTCTCTTATTTTAACTTCAGGTTGTTCACTCTCTGTTTTTATTTCTGGACTCCAACATAAAAGTAATAATTCACTATATTGTTGTTTTAAATGATCTAAACCATCTAATAATTTAGGTACCATTGTTAAAAATGATTTGGTACTATATCCTGGAATCATTATTAATTGATGTTTATCTGATTCATCTAATATTATTTTAATTATCTTTATTTCACCATATTCAGGTTTATCTGTAGAAACACCTATTAAATGTATATTTTTATCTGGAATACCATATTTTTGATTAATCAATTTGATTAATTCTTCCATTTTATATATTTATATTTTACATATTTATATTTTTTAATAAATTAACTTTTTTCACTTTTTTTTCTATCATGACTTACTATTACATTATATAGTAAATCACAATTTGTTTCTACTTTAACTCCAAGTTTAATTAATTTTTCAACCATTTCAATATGACCATTGGTTGAAGCAAGTGAAATTGCATTTTGTCCTGTATTAATCTTTTTATGTATATCAACACCCTTTTCTATAAACATATCTAACATATTTATGTGACCTCTCATTACAATTGACAAAAAAGGCGTGTAACCTTCATCATCGATATAATTATAGTTTGCATTATGTTCAATTAGAATTTGTGCAACTTCTTTGTATCCAAAAAAGCATGCATACATCAATGCTGTAAGATAATGCTTATCATATAATTCAAGATTGATATCTTTTTGTTTAACTAGTTCTTTAACCGATTCAATTTGATTTTTGATAACTGCAAAAATCAAAGCTGTTTTTCCTTCAGTATCTTGATCATTAATATTAGCACCAGTTAATAGGTATAGTTTGATTTGATCTACCCAAGCATTTTCGGATGCGTACATTAAATTGGTGAATTTTGTAGGGCCAATACGATGATTTACTACGAATTTAAAAAATTCATAAGAAACAGGGTCTTCCTGCATCTTTTTTAATCTATCTTGTGCCATTTTTACTTGTATAAAAAGATATAATAATAGAATTCAATAATAGTCTTTATTATTTATTATTTCAATTTTTATTTTATGAATATAATTTTATGAATTAAATAATTTTATTATATCATTATTAAATAATGGATGTATTAAAACTTTATAATGGAAAGGAATTATACTAATTTGTTTTATTTCTTGATTATTACCTATTTTTCTATTTAATATTAATTCTTCTAAACTATTTGGCATTTTATCATATAATTTAGATTTAATCTTATCTTTTAAAAATACCATTATATCTTTTAATTTAGTAAAATTTATAACTATCATAATATAATCATCATTGATTAATATTTTAATATTTTTTATTATTTTTATTATTTCTATAATCAATTCTTTTTTAATCGTAACTTCATACATTTCTTCTATAAATTCTCTTATTGCTGTTTCATAATAACTTTCATTATTTTCTTTCTTACCACCAAATCCATTTAAATAATTAAAATTATTAATATATTTTTGATATCCACATAATATATTCTTATAATCAGTGATAAGAATACCAGCACCAATAAAATTCATAATTATAATAAATTATAAAAATTGAAATTAAAATAAGTAATAATAATTTTATAATTGTATCTTTAAACTTTAGAGAATGGAAGACAAATTCTCTAACAAATCTAATTCTGGGAATTATGATTTTATGAAAAAAAATTTTTATAATTCAAATGCATTTAAATTAGCAGATTTTTCAAATATTCAATTAAGTCATGAAATTGAACTTCTTAATCCCAATAATTCTTACATGCATGAACCTTTTAAACCAAACACTTTTCAACCACCAATTTGTACTAAATGTCTTGGACATCATGATAGAAAATATTGTGATGAATTTAAAGGAATAGATATTGATGATCCGCAATATTTTGAAAAGACAGTAGCAATAATGAACAGGGAAGAAGAGAAAAAAAAGATAGATGATTATGTAAATAGTGTAAAAAGTTCAGTAAGATATCAAATGAAGTTAATTTCAGCAGAAACAGCAGATATTAATACATTAGCATATTATGTGATTAAATCAAAAAATAAACCAATTGAGATATTACAGCCATTTATTAATATTGGATATAACAGATTTGGAAGGACTAAATTCAAAATTGAATTAGAAAAAATTAATTTATAATAAAAAGATATTTATAAAAAATAATAAAATGACTTCAAATGATTCTAAATCTGATTCTAAATCTGATTCTAAATCTAATATAGCACCTTTTATTTTTGGTCAAAAACTTAATATAATTGAAGCAATTGATTCAATAGATATTAGTAAATTAACAATTGAGGAAAAAGAAGAAAAAATAAATATTGAGAGAGAATGGGAAACGATATATATGACATATGCAACACAAGAAGCAGAATTATTTCATAAAATATTAAAAATATTTAATTCATGGATAAGACACTATAAAGAAAATTATAATTCTATTTTTCATATTAATGGATTAAATAAAACAATATCAGAATTAAATTCATATGCACAAAGTAAAGAACATATATTATTTAGGATGTTTTATAATTTTGTTAGAGTATTAAATGATGATTGTATGGAAAATCAAATAAAATTATTTGTAACTGATGATAAAATTTATAATGATTTAATGGAATTAGAAATATTAAAAGAATCAAACAAGGGGAAAGTTATAGAAATAATAAATGAAGCATATATTGAAAAAAGAAGAATGAAATTAACAATAAAATATGAATATGATAAAATATTTGTAGATAAAATAACCAAAATAATTGAAAATAAAAATTAATAATTAAATAATTAATATTTAATTATAATTCTGTGAAAAATGGCCCTGATTCCACGACGACTTGTTATGACACGTGCAGGGTGTTTTTATTGTGATGCAGATGATGATATTAGAATATGTTTAATTAATCATTTATTTGGATTAAAAGCATGTTATAAGCATTTTAATAATGCTGAACGTGATTGTAATGCATATATGCATGAAAATAATATGGTTAAAATAGAAGATGGATTAATGAATGAGAATGTAAAAAAATTCTTTGAAATTTTAGGAGAAAATTTCAGAGTATTAAGATCAAATGGACAAATTAATGAAAATTGGAAATTATGTAAAAATACATACACAGAAAGATATCATATACAAAAAGTAGAGGGTATGTGGGCATTTCCAATTACAGATGATTATTATTCTAAAATGATGCCATTTAGGTATTATTTAAAAAAAGAATTAGGATATGTGAGTGAAAAATTAGAAGAGATAATTAAAAATATAGAAGAAGATTTTGATAAAGGATTATATATTGATTATTACAAATCACAACCAAAACCAGAAGAAGTAGATGATCATTCTAAAATAAAACAAATATTTATGAGTAATGGAGAAGAAATTAATATAATAAAAGTATTTGATTCAACAAAATAATATAATAATAAATTATGGATTTAATTACTTTATGGGATAGAGTTATAAATTATGGATATTTAATAAGAAAAAACAGCAAAGATGGTTTAGAATCATGGAATTTATTAAAAAAATTAATACCAGAACAGCATATAGAATGGACAGATAAATCAAAAAAGTTTTATAAAGAATTAATAGATTTAGGAGTTAATAGTAATGAAAGTCCAGAAGAGGCTAAAATGACAAAACCTAAATGGGAAAGACATCATTATTTATTGCAACATGGAAGGATTGTAGAAAAAAATCCGAAGGGTAATTTAATAAGATTATTACAAATAGCATATAATAGTGGACAATTTAAGGCAGAATTAGAAAAACAAGTATACCCTAAAGAACAATTACAGTATTATATAATAAATGAATTAAATAAAGTTAATACATATATTACTGATACAGAATTAAAGGTAGATGTAAGTGAATTAATAAAATTATTAAGTTCCGAGTAAATAGAAATAATTAAAGTAATTTTTTTAAATGAAAATATAGGATATCAGAATAAACGTCTCTAACACCTTGTTTAGTCATACTGTTAACAAATTCAGGAACATGTAATTCATTTAAAACTTCAAGCATTTTTACTTTTTTATTTTTATCAATATCTAGGTTTACTTTATTTATAGTAATATGATTAAAAATAAATTTTATTAAATTTTTATCTTTATTTTCATATTCAATAATAAATTCAACGTTTTTGTATAAACATTTAATTTGATTGGTTATATTTTGATTTGCCATTTTTAATTTTATTTAAATGTTATTTATTTAAATAAAAATATTTGTCAATTTTATGGAAACTCCATATTTTGTTAATACTATAGTTTATGCTGTTATTACATTATCATCATTAGTAACATGTTGCTTTCAAAGAAGAAAAATAAATTTATTAAAAGAAAGAATTGATATATTAGAAAATAAAATAGAATCTAATAAACAAATTTATTATGTTCCACCTAATCATCAACAAAATTATTATGTACATCAACCATATAATTATCAATATAGTCCAGCCCCTAGTGCACCTAGTGCTTTACCTAATGTAATTTAATTTACGAAATATTCTCTATTTGGTACCGCTAAACGTTGCGTTGTGATAGTGGAATTTGTTTCATTATAGGGTACATTTTCTTCACCGCCTCTATTTTTAGGAACAGATACTCCAAATCTTGGATAATAAATTTCTTCTTCGACTCCTTTATATGCTTCAAATGGTTCGGGATAATCAACATCTGCTCCTAAATTTTCATCACTTTCATATGAATATGCGAATGGACCTTGATATGCTCTTTCTCTAATTAATGCTGCATCATAAGGATCAACTACTTCTCTTGTATTAGGATCTATTTCAAGTTCTTTTAATCTTTCTAATTCTTGTTTATATTCAGTTGATGTTGTTGAATTACCATCAGAATCAGTATCTTCGCCAACAGAAGTCATATAATCAATTAATTCAGATTTATTAACATTTTCGCCTTTATTAGGAGTAATACGTTCTGTTATTAATAAAAAGTTTGAAATATTTTTTAATACTAATCCAGCTAAATTATAGTAATCTATTTCACCAGTTTTTTCATCTTTAATATCCTTTAATAAATTAAAATCAGTTCCTAATTTTAACAATGTATCATCATCTTGATATGGAAAATAATTAGTTAAATACCATTTTTTGTGTACAGGTGACCATAAAACTATATCATAAATAGATTCTTCTTTACCAGTATCGGGTAATATAAAATATTTTTTATATGGTCTTACATAATAATTAGAATTACGGAATAATTTATCTAAATATGTTGGATTTGATGGTACAAATACATTACCATTTTGATCTATTACATTGTAAGAGCATTTTATATCTTTTCTTTCATAAAATTTAGGAGAAAATCTGATTAAATTAGAGTATTCTTTTACATAGGAATTTCTATGTTCTTCTTTAGCTAATACTACGTCGCAATAAGGTTTACCGCCTTTAAATTCATAATAATCTAAATTATTTATCTTAATATTATATTTTTGTGATTTTAATTTATAATCCATATAAATTAAATATATATTTTTTATAACCAAAATTGAAAAAAAATGACTAATTATG
>JACCED010298611.1_pt1 | contig 18421 bp, 23 predicted proteins | sample 7455021 | NCBI WGS metagenome assembly JACCED01 (sample SAMN15323456, study PRJNA562643) | freshwater metagenome | isolation source: river surface water | place: USA:Blue River Watershed | collected 2017-08-19 | reverse complement strand
ATTGTCCCCATTGCAGTTTAAAAATAAAATAGTCTTCGTCATCTTGGAAAGCAAAGAACCAGTGGTCTCCTCCACCTATTTCGTTTATTTCCCATTGGTTAGCAGTTGCTGGACAGTTTATAACACGATGGCAATCATATCGCCACTTGCCTTGTAAGTGTTCTTCACACCATTCGCATATAACATGGAACCCATCTCTATAACCACCAGGACCGTAATCATATATTCTTTTATAAACAAAGTTTTCGTAATTTTCAAAACAATGAATATGCTTGTAGCCTTGATAGTAGTTTTTTATTTGTGTAGCACGGGGCACATGGTCCGGATCGTAATTGCGCTCGTATTCCTTGCGATTGCGGCAATGATGCTTTTTTAGAAAGCGGTCTTCTTTCCAAGCCGCATACCTAGCTTTGATATCGGGCATTAGGGTCATATGTGATCAGATCAAAAGCAGTTGCATATTGTACATGTGGCTCCATGTGGAATCCATGCCCCCACGACACCCATACCTTACGCTTAAAAAGTTTTTCACGCCATACGTATTCTCCGTAAATGGTCTTAACTGGCAACCAAGCATACACTTCGTGCCATGGATAGCAATCGCAACCATCTGTAATAATAGTGTAATCCACAGGTGTCCAATTATCTGGTAAAAACTTTGCGGCTCCGTTATAACTCATGACCACGTTAGTTTAAATATGATTGCCTCTTCTTCGTTGCCAAAGAAATAATCAACTCGAGTAGTGTCGTAGGAATTATATCCTATCATATGGGCATCGTTCTTAATATAGCTAGGACAATGTTCTTTGGCCCATTCTAGGGGTTCCCACAGTGGTGTATAAGGCAAGGTTACGTAGGTACTCATGAGCAAGTTAATTTAAACATCACAGCATCATCTTTGTTGGCAAAACAAAACGTAGAATTGTGCTCGTTGAAACGCCAAGCATCGGCAGGCAAATTCTGCCTAAGCCAAATAATTCGGTCATCGTTAGTATACATGTCTTTAACAGGCAAGCTGAGTTGAATGGGCCAAAATCTTTTGTTTAATACTCTCATGAAAACATCATCCTAAACATCATTGCTTCTTCTGGATCATCAAACACTACCTCCAAATAGCTACTAAACGATTCTGGCGGTGGCGCAAACTTTACTTCATAATGGGCACTTGGGCAGTTAGTATCTAACCAGTCCTTTAATACAGAGTGTCCAGGGAACGGAGGATACTTGATTTTGTCGTGGTAAGCAAAGCATTCAAATTTCCATGAATGGCCCAAATTTACACTACGACGAATATGGACACTCCAAGACTCCATCATTCACCCCATTGTAATTTTAACATGATATAGGTTTGTTCGTCAACATCAAATGTATTTGCAACGGTGTACCAGTTGTGATCAATATGCTGGTGCCATGTTTCTTCACGTTGTTCACGCAACCATTTAGCGGCTTCCCTACTGCAACGAACAGTATACCAAGGAGCACCGTCAACAAGAGCCTTATCCATAACAATAATGTGTTTGGCTACAGGACCAATATATTCCCATTGTTGTTGTACAGCAGTTTTAACTATCGACATTGGACCACCTTAATAAAAATAAGGCACGTTCATTTTGATCACGCACCCGCCACACATTGTGATGAAAGGTTCTTTCAACCATTCTTCTTGACAGACCAGAAAGAACCAACTCTAACTTTATCTCATTGTCCTGGCACCAACGCTCGACTTCCAATGTGTACTTTGTTGGAATAGCAATATCTCTTTCATCACCGACAATTTTATAGCCATCGCGCTCAAAGAAGGTTTTAGTTCCCATCACGCCCACCTAATATTGTAGACCATAATAAAATGTTCAGCTTCTTCCTTTGACTTAAATTGCCATGTGTCGTAGCTGATTCTGCGGGCATTGGAATTTTCATTGGCCCACTCTAACACTTCTTCTACTTCGTCAGGATCAATTGTTGTGCCAAGAAACTTTTCAGACTTTTGCTCGGGCTCTTCTATTAATCTAACAGTATGCCCCCAGTGGCCTTTACCGCTACCACGATGCTGGTATTCAGCTTTGAACCATCTCATTGTATAGTGCCTCCCCATGCCAAATGGCAAAGCATTAGGTCTTCTTTGTGCTTAAACTGTACATGAGTTATAGTATCCCACTTACTACTGCTTACATCGCTGACATCTGTAGTATCCATGATCCATTTGTCATCGTCGCCATGGTACATATCAAAATACTGGTATTCGGCTCTTGTAGTCATTACCACAGGGCTTATGTTTTCACTTAGCCAATTTACTAAGTCGTATTCGTTAATATCGCCAATGTATAAGCTTTTCATACTTGAAAATTTAACATAAAGTATGCGGCTTCTTCTTTGTCTTTTATATGTACAGTAATCATTGGGTCGCCGCTGTTGAATCTAGGAGTACAATCAGCAGTTGGACAGTTTTCTTCCATCCAAGTTAAAAACTCATGATTATCATTAGGATATACCCAGCAATGCCAGCCGACAACGTATTCTTCAAATTCTTTCTCTACATTTTTATCTTTTCTTAAAAATGCAGGCACAATTCGCCAACCATCTTCATAGCGCCAATGATGTACAGTTGCTTTCATTATCCTAGACCAGTACTTAATTTAAACAATGCTACTTCATCTTTAGTTGCAAACAATAAACGATGTCTTTGCTCATCATCAATCCAACACCAGCAAGGATTTTGGCAAAGCTCGTCACCGAATAAGTTTCGAGAATATGCGTTTTGCCAATCGTACCAGCTTTTGCTTGGTCCCCAAGTCTCCCAACACCATGCTCGTAACTTAAAAAAGTTTTCGTCGCCGGTAACAGGGCATTCTAAATGAAACAAAAATTGTGGATGGCCAGCATAACGCTTATCGTTTTTCTTGATGCGTAGCTTCCATGTTATCACACGAATTACAGGTATCTTTGGTTTTATTGAAGCCACAGTTTAACAAGTGCTACAGAATCGATTGTTACTAACAAAATGTAGTTGGCCAACATTCCAGTACTTCCCCTGGTCATTGCGGCCCAGGCAAAGATTGCACATTGCAAAATAAACAATGGGTATAGGATTAGAAACGGTGGGGTTGGTACTGTAAGCATCATTACAACAGAACAAGTGATGCTTAAGATCCAGGCAAGAATTTCCAGCACACAACGAACTGGACTTTCTTGCCAATCTTCTACAACATAGTCCTTGATGCTTACTAGTAGCTTTTTCAAACCTTACGCCTTATTTTTTGTTACGATTAGGATTTCTTCAACTGCTTCCAAGTCTGTTTGGTCCTTGTCAAAGTCGCCCTTAAACGCTTTGGTGATGGCCTTGTTTAGGACCGCTGGTTTAATTTCCATTTCTTCTGCGATTGCCGCAACTGTTTCTTTGAGGCCCACATTCAAGTCATCGATTTCACGTTTGACTTGCACGCCTTCTTGGATCACTTTTGTCAGTTTAGCAATTTGCTCGGGTGTAAAGCTCATTATATCTCCTAAAGTTAAAGTCTTACAGGAGTAAGTGTAGCAGGTTACCCTCTGAATGTCAACTGGTGGGCCTTACGAATTATATCTTCTTCTTCGCACATTGGGCCAAATTGAATCTCAACAATCTTACAAGGAAATTTATAAGGATTACTGATACGGTGCCATTCTTCCATTTTTACAAAATGGTTTTCTTGGGCCTGTAATCGTTTTGGGGGCAAATTATAACCATCAACGTGCATGTTTCCATACACATCACACATGCCTTCTGCTACATGCCAATACTCGTTTCTCAATTGGTGCTTTTGCATACTAATGCTTTCGCCGGGCATTATTACTAATTCTTTTACTTTAGTTGTGTTGCCTGGCCTAGAGTTAGTATAGATCACCCTATAGTTTCCCCAAGGACGAGTTGTTACTGGTCCTTTCCAATCCTTTAAGAAATCACTACTTGAACCGCGCTTGTCTTCGCCCCCAACACCAAATTTAAAAATGATGTCAGTAACTGACATCTCTGGAATGTTAACGGCAGTACGGTCACCACCATTGGCAAAGATAATTTGGTCACCGGGGAACTCACGCTTGACACGCTCTAGTAACTGAATAGCAGTATCATCCCAGTCTTCCCAACTCATTACTTCGTCAACTTGTTTTAAGTTACGAATAACTTCGGCCCTATGATACCAAGGCATAAATGCCGCACCTTTTTTACGAGCAAGCCAAGCATCGCTGTTGGCACCTACAATTAAGTAATCGCCAAGTTCTTTTGCTGCCTTTATTAAAGAAATGTGGCCGGCATGAATAGGATCAAACCCGCCACTTACTACCACTATTTTTCTCATGCTAACTTTTTTAATTTTTCTACTACTTCTTCATAAGAGGGGTTACCATCAAAGCCAATTTGAACAAAGAACAAATGCTCATCATTGAAACGATTATCAAACATTACTACTTGATCGCCTGTAGCTAACCAAGCACCCTCGGGGATAAATGTATCTTCTTCCACTGGGAAATCACGTCTGTCTTTTTCAGCGTCAGTGACAACAACATCCGGGGAGATCCATTTTACATTTGAAGTTGGATGGCTAGAAAGAGTAACATTTAAAAAGCATCCGCGTGGGGGAATTTTTGGATCAAAGATTTTATCAACGCCTGGCTTGAAAGGAGCAACACGATAACGACCTTGCCATGGAATACTTAAACCAAATGGCTTTACGTTAATAATATTGAATATCTCAACACGAAGCCCAACTTCTTCTAAGTCGTTCATTATATCAATTTGCTCTGCTAGTCCGGGTGTCATACGAATCTTGCGAATTAAGGCAGTGATCATATTAAATGTAAGCTCAGAGTTTTTAATCTGAGTCATATCAGCACCAAACCAATCTTTAAAATTGGCAATATCGTTGCTGTAGTCTTTTGAAATTTGATATACTTTTTCCATGTTCACTCTAAATATAAAGGATTGCTAAGGCATGTCATCAAACCTTTTGTAATGCCGCCAATTTTGATCCAATCGTTTCCTACAAGTTCGGCTAACTTTTCTAATCCAGCTTTATATATCTGCGTATGTTCGGCATGTGTGTCCTTTAAAAACCATTCGTCTCGTGGACTCCACATTAGCAAATAATCATGCTTGCCGCTTGTATAAGTGTCTGGATGCCAATCTTCGTATACCAAACGATGGCATCCGTCGTTGGTAAGATACCACATCTTACCATTTACAAGTCCGTTGCCAAGTACATTACCCTTTCTGGCCAACCATCTTGAATTAAGATCCTGCTCGGGAATGTTCTTTAAGTATCTCATAATGATATGCCCTTGTTTACATAACATATCCTTAGAGTCTGGACTCCAATAAAAGAACTCATCATTTTCCCAAGGCCTGTTTAATTGTTGGGTCACTGGATTTACGGAGTTGTCAACAATGTCAACAAACCTCATTGCGTAACGTCCGTCCTTTTCTAAGTTGACCCTGGGCTTGTCCATACCCCAAATAAAACATACACGCTTGCCCTGTGCAAACAAGTCTAGGTAGTCTTGATTCTTTTCTCTAATATAACGACGAGCAAGCTGGTTAGGACTAAAAACTGCATTGGCTTTGTAGAAGAAATCAAACTTGTTGTCGTCAACGTTAAACAAGTTGGGTTGATAGTCTGTATGGTCTACTAATCTGAATTTTGTATTTGGACTTGCTTCTAATACCTTTTCTGCCATTGGAATAGCAACACGTTTTACTTCACTGTTAAGATATGTGTCCCACGACCCATCGCCGCCAAAGTTATGGAACGTTGCCAGCTCATCAACAAACAAGCCCTGATCCACAAATGCACGAAGCATTGTGTAGCTGTCAGCACCGCCAGACCACCATAGAACAATATAGTCATATCGTTCGCGTATTTGTCTAGCCCTGCGTTGATATAATTCTTTTAAACTTTCTGTTGGTTCAACGGTCCAGTTATACATTGCAAACTCTTCGTCATTGAAGTTCCAATGTACTGGCTGACCTACTTTGTTGCTTAACTCAATGGCCTCTACTTTACTGTAGGTTTTAAATTCTCCTACTTGATAAAATCCAAATTTGTCTTTACTTAAATGTGCGTTTAACATTATGCTCCATACCTGTTTACAAAATCTCTAACCAATCTGACTGACGATCCTTGTAAAACCTTAAAATTGAAATCTACAATAATTTTTATTTTTGTACTTACTTCTAATTTTCTTTCATCTGACCATGACGCAATTTCTTTTATCAGATCGAGAATTTTAAAAAATCTTAAAGTGTCATCGCTTTCATTGTCGTAGCTTTCGTCCCAAATGCTGTTAAATGTAACAAACCCCTGATCGCGCATTGCTTGTAAGCTACCCTTAGCCGCAAACATAATAAATGGTTGTTTGTAAACAATAGGCTTATAACTTTTTTCAGTTAAGTGAACGATGTTTGTAAAGAAGTTTGTTTCAGCAATGATGTTAACAAAGCTATCCTCATAAAACTGTTTAGTAGAATCAAACTCGTCGAACATTAAATTTAACTTGTGGTTGGGCGTGTCAAGAATAAACGGAAGCTTTGCTTCAATACCTGCTAAGTCTTCTTCTGTAATAATATTATCACTGCTTAGTCTATTAAAGAATTGTCGAGCATGGTTAGTATATGTACCGCCATTGTCAATTTCTAATTTAGAAAAGCTTATGTTAAAATGGTCTAACAGTCCATTCTTGTACAAATAGGCTAGCATAAGCACACGCTGAGCTTGTGAGCCCCAACGCCTGTTGAACATTAAGAACGTCTTAGACTTCTTTCCTATTGTATACTTTACGTCTTTGTTTTGTATAATATCTTTATAGATGTAAAAGTAAAACGGCAAGTATTCAAACTGTAATCCTTCGTTTGGTTTGCTGGCCCGCTTACAGTAGTTGTCATACACTTCCTGGCAGTTTGGACTGCATGTTAGATAAATGATTTGAGACATTGGAAGCCCACTGCTGATAAAATAATCTTCAATCATCTTTAACTGATCATCTCTAAGTGGACTTTCCATTGGGATAGTAACCAACAAGTAAGCAGTTTTGTTTTTAATGCGATCAAATACTTGATGCGGCAGTTGTCCCCATCCTAGCATACCGCCTAGCTTACCCGAACCAAAAAACTCTTCTACACTATGCCACCAATAGTGATTGTATTCATACAAAAAGGTTTCCTCTGGCAAGTGAGAAGCTGAATAAGTTCTTACCAAATTCATTGGCTTAAGAAAGTTATAGCAATTAGAATGTTGTAGCTCGGCCTGTAGCTCGTTGCTTGATTTATTAATGTGTGCCCTGCCTGACGCATACGCTAAATCAAAAACATTTGGCGCTTGGTTATTTGGTATTGGGTGTTGTGGCCCAATCCAATCAAAAACAAAATTAACTTTTTTGCTCATACTCTGTAATGCCAGAGCTTTGCAATACAAACAAAGCATCACAGCTATCTCTGAAAATTTCTTTATATCCTAGCGATTGCATTAGACTTTGGAAGCCCTCAAGAGTGGTTCCAGTCTTGTACATATGAAACTCGCTAACTTCTGCCCAGATAAGCAGTGGACGTATTACACCTAGTTTGCTAAAAACTTTATACTCAGCGCCTTGCACATCGATGTGAATAAAGTCTGGACTTACATTATGTTCAATGCAAAATGCTTCTAGTGTTGTACTAGGAACAGTATAACCTTGATTCCAAGTCCAACGTTCGTTCAGCAAATTGGGCCCGGGCTCGCACACGCTACCAGACCATGGCCATTCTTGTCCATCTAAGCTACCACTAGGATAAAATGTTAACTCGCCAATGGTATCACTTACTGCCATATGATAGTAATTTATACTATGCTTAATTGCTTCGCCTTCATTCCACGCCTTCCAGCTTTCTGCACACTCAAACGCATGGAACTGGCCATTGGGAATATAACGTTTCATATTAACAGTATCGCTCATATTAGCACAACCGATGTCAAGTATAGTTGCATCAGCAGGCAAATTACGTGCTAACCATTCTAAATTAAGATTGCTCATTAATTTTGCTTTCAATCCATGCGTAAGTTTCAACTAGGCCGTACTCTAAATCTTCGTCAGGCGCCCAGCCTATTGTTTCTTTAATAAGTTTGTTATGACTATTACGTCCCATAACACCTACAGGGCCGTCTACATTACGTATACTAACATTCTTGCCGGCTAGTTTAGCAATCAAGAATGCCAACTGGTTAATGCTGATCATACGTTCACTGCCAAGGTTAAGAGGGAACTCACAATCAGACTCCATAATGCGATGTATACCTTCAATACATTCGTTAATGTATAAAAAGCTACGAGTTTGTGTGCCTGGTCCCCATATATCTACAATGCCGCCGTCTTCACACATAGCTACTTTACGACACAATGCCGCAGGAGCCTTTTCTTTTCCGTTATTCCAAGAACCAAGCGGCCCAAATATGTTGTGGAATCGAGCTATACGTGCTCTAATACCGTAATTGCGGGCATAAGCCATATATAGTCGTTCAGAGAATAGCTTCTCCCATCCATATTCGCTGTCTGGATTGGCAGGATAAGCAGAATCTTCGCTTAGTAATGGATTGTCTGGGTCTTCTTGATTGTGCGAAGGGTACATACAGGCCGAAGAACTATAGAATACATTCTTGACTCCGTACTTGACCATGCTGTTAACCATGTTCAAGTTAATGGTTGCGCTGTTATGCATAATGTCAGCGTCATTTTCACCGGTAAAGATGTAGCCAGCGCCGCCCATGTCGGCCGCTAACTGATATACTTCATCAATGTTATCATCTAATAGCGTATCTACATTGCGAGGATCGCGAAGGTCTGCAATATAAAACTCATTTGCATCCGTTGAACTGTATTCGGGATACTTTAAATCGACGCCAATGACATGATGGCCTTGATATCTCAAGCTTGTTACCAAGTGCGAGCCAATGAATCCACCTGCTCCGCATACTACAATTCTTTTCATTCTGGTTGTTCTCCTTTGGCTAGCTCTCTTGCTAGCCGACTTGCTTCGTATTCGCGTTGGCACCGCTCAACAAATGTAATAAGCTCAGGGAATGTTTCCTTAAAGTTAGTACCATTGCGCTGGTCATGTTGCTGTACATAAAGATAAAAGTCATGTCTTGCTACAACATTTTCTATTTTGTTGGGGTCCTCGGCTTTGATAACGTTTAATAATCGTGCTAAGTTATCTACTTCATGCTGATAGAAACCATCTTGATAGTCAACGTATTCAAAATTTCCAACGTTTGCTTGCATCCAAGCAACGTTCTTTTCTAATGTATCAATTAAACCAGGCCCTGCAATCAATGCACTAAGGTGTCTTGGATGACGCAAGTAAGGAAAGTCCAATGTAACACCACGTAGACCTGTAGTCTTATGTCTTGGTGTCGGACTACGTCTAATCATTAGTATGTCCTTAAGGAAGTTTCTAAACTGCGGAATGCTTAACAAGTTAAACGTACACATGATTGTTACATCAATGTCAGGGTAGCGTAGTGCCAAGTTCCATAAATTGTAATACCACTTGTTATAATCTAAACCTGCACGAATATATTCTGCTTGCTTGCCCCAAGTATCACAAGATGTAAAAATTTTCAAGCTCTTTACATGCCCGTCGTTTTTAATCTTTTGACATTTTTCAAAGAACTCATCGATTAAGTCTTGATCACAACCTAAGTTAGTGTTAATGGCTAACTCTAATTCTGGGTTAGGATGTTCAATGATCCAATCTAATGTGCGGAATGTTTCTTTGCTTAGTAAAGGCTCACCTCCGGTAATACGAAATACCTTTAGCTTTGGATATAATTCAGGCCACCACTTCCACCACGCTTCAATATAAGGATTGACTTCGCGGTTAGGGATAGGCATCTTATCAGACCTTGACAACCATTCTATGTCATGTGTAATGCTTTGACTTAATATAATAGGACCATAACGCTTGGCTGTTTGCATCAATGTAGAACTAATTTCCGGCGAGCAATATCCGCAACCAAAATTACATACATTGGAAAAAGAAACTTCTACGTATGCTGGAATAACATCAGCGTCCCATGGCATTTTAGAACTAGAATCTAAGTATGGCTCTCCCCAGACAGCATCGGCACTTTTCTTGGTACGGTCTGAAAAGTAGTTTCCGTTGTTTCCCGGTGCATCTTCTACACGCCAGCAGTAGTCGCATTCGCCGGGACGCTCTCCTTCTAGCATAAGCTTTCGCATGTGTTTCTTATGCCAAGTATTGTGTAGTGCAGATGGATTTACTGCTACTTCACTTACAGGAATCTTATGTGTAGCAGGATGATGGCAAGAATGCGTTTGTCCTGTTGCTAAGTGTATAGTAACTTGTTGCCATTTAGCCACGCAATATGTTGGGCTAACTTTATCCAATTCTTTATGGATGCGTATTAATCGGTCGTTGTAGTTTTCTGAAATTGCCATAGTATGATATTTAGTGCGTAGTTAATCCCACAATGTTTCTATTGTGTTAACTACTTCTTGGGAAATAAGTTGGTCCATAAATTCTTTATTGGTAAGCAGATGCCTATTGTGCTCAATGACAGGGCGACATTTGTCTAATAGCAATTCAAATTGGCTTTGGTCCAATGCAACAATACCTTTAAGGGTTTTAACCAATTCTACACCGCGTTCAATTGGATCATCTATTGTATCGTAGCTTTCATTGATATAAGGACTAAATGTTTTAAACCCACAGTCTCTTAACTTTTGTAAAAAGCCCGGAGCACCTGCTAGTAAAAAGACTTGCCCGTGTAACATAGGCTTGAAAATCTTTTCTGTGGGAAAAATAGAATCTGTAAAGAAAAGTGTCTCGGTAACAAGATTTATTGGGTAAATGTCATAAAGTGTATTATTTAAATCTAGTGCATGGTTAATATCGAAGCGGTCGGTATCTGCTATTAGAGGAAGCTTATTGTACAGTGATTTAAAGCTACTGTCAAATCCGTCCACATAACCATTGCAACGATCTTTAAATTGTTCCCACTGATATGGCAAGTCAAAGTCTGTAGAGCCCCAGTTAATATCCTTTTCGGCAAAATGCTTTGGCATACTAACTGCACCATGCTCAATAAGATTAAAATGTTCTAACAATGTTGTCAAGTATATGCGATGCGGATAAGGTCTACGATTTAAACTCATAAATCGATTGGTACCAGGAGTCCACGTTGCCATTGGGATTCCTAACTCGGGCTTATCTCTATAACGCTGATTAAAGTTAATCCAATTAGCAAAGAAACCATACCACGCACATTTCATTATGAGTCCAGTTTTTTGTTTACGACACCAAGCATAATATTGATGCTGTACATTACAAGTACTGCTAACATATAACACACGATCTATTAAGTCGTGTTCTATTATCCATTGGTGTAGGTCAGCAAATACTTCGCTGGTAAATCCTTCTTCTGAATAGTCAATAATAATTTTACATTCGGGGTCGCGGAATGCACACAACCTATTAGCATCGCTTAAGAACCAATTGGTTATTAGTGGTAGCTTTTGACTGTTCCAACCACCGTGTAGTCCAATAATAACAATACCGGGTTGGTTGGGTACATACTGATCAAAAGTTTTAAATTCGCACTTGCTTTTAAAGTAATTGAATATAATGTAATCAAGTAGTGGATCTATTGTAAAATTCTTAGATCCGTCTTCTTGGATGTATTGTTTTAGGTATCTGTTCCAAAGATTTTCGTCTGTAAAGTCTGGAGCAATATAATCGCCATACCAAGTAATTGTTCTCATGCGATACTTATAAATGCGGCCAAGAGAAAGCCCACCGTAGTGGGCTTGTTATCAGTTTTCGTCGTCTAAGTGAATTTCTTCTACGTGAACTGACTTTAATACTTCTAATATATGATGGAAGTGTGCAGTACGGTCAGCAAGACCAATTGTACCACCGTTAATTCGTTTAGTAACTGTAGTAACATCTTCCTTATCGGCCCATTGGTTTAGCTTACGTGTATCCCAGAACCAACCTGCAGATAATACTGCTACTGGGTTCTTAGCAACTTGGTCTGGCTCTGCTAATAAATCTAAACCCAGCGCCTTACCACAAGCACGATAGTTGTCCTTACCAGTCAATTGAATAAGTCCACGACCACGATATTTCCAGCCTTCGCCAGATGCTTCTGGGCCATTTCCCATACGATCGCAATAAGCTCTGTTAGCAATCTTCTCTGGCTTACGTGCATACTCATCTGCTACGCCAGCAAACTTCTTAGGCCAAAATGCCATCAAGGCTTTAGCTTGATAGTTTAAGTTTTCTTCTGTTGCGTTGAAGTTGCCCGACTCGTGGGCAGTTTGTGCAATAAACATGGCCTGGCGAGCAGGTGTATTGATTTCAAAATGTTCAAAGGTCTCATTTAAACCTTCTAAGAACATGTTTAATCTTTCCGGCTTAGCTTGTGGCAAACATGCTTTTAACACATCAATAGTTAACTGTGACATAACAATGTCTCCTTATTTTATGTGTCTATTTAACAAATCTGCAGTCAATGGAATAGTTTCACGCCAGTTTGTACCACGAGTTGTATCTAAGTAATCCATTAAACGAATGTACTTTTTAACCGCAGGAATATTATGCACATTCTTTTTAATAGCATTAGCTAACCATTCTTTAATAGTGTTTACGGCAGGACTGCTATGATTTGAATAATAGTTATAAAGTTCTTCTTTGGCACTATTTGGCAAGCTATACCAAGAATGCATTGCTGGACTATCAACAAACTTAACACCAAAGATAACTCCGCCTTGTTCAAGTACCCATTTCTCTGTTTCAATCATAGTATGAGTAGTTGATGTTTGGCTGCAACTTGTTATACGATGCAACTGAACTACACCACCCTTTTCGTATTCTTTTACTTTGGCCACGTTTTCTACAAACTTATCCCAACTTGCTGTACGAATTAATTCAAAGGGCTTGTATGCGGCATCAATGCTGGCCGCAATTTCGACATGTCTAAAATGATTCCAACGGGCCGCAATCTTGTTGTTAATAACAGACAAGTTAGTATCATAGTCTAAGTAGATATCTTTAGCACGACCGCTTGCAATCAATCTATCTAGCATTTCGTCGTGTGCAGGAACAATCATTGGTTCACCACCAGTGATATAAATGTGCTGTAGTGTAGGAATTAGTTCTTCGAACTTCTTCCACCATATATCGCTTTCCCACCATCTAACTTCTCTTGGATTGTGAAGCTTGCCGTGAGCATCTCGTTCTAGTTTAATTGACTTGTAGCCAAATCCCCAAGGAATTTCTAAACTGTTATCATTGAATCCGACCCAGTCTTCGTACCATTGGTTAGAATAACTTGGTCCGCAATGTACGCATTTTTGGTTGCATAAATTACCAAAGCGAATATCAAGGGTTGTAGGGTTCCACTTTACATAACCCTTGTCGTCCATTTCAACTTCTTTATAGGTGTTTGGACCTACAATATCATTGAATGGATTACGTCGTTCCATACTTTGTCGACGACTTGCACTTGGATGGCGTATGTCTCCGCCAGTGGCTGCTTCACGTTCTGAACAGCATGAGCATAAAGGATGGTAAGCACCGTTTTCTGTTACGTCTTTAATACGAACAGCACGATGCCACTTACCGTTAAGGCCTTGGTTAGGGGTGTGCGTCATAATGTTCATAAGCTGGCCACGTTCATCAAGTGCCATGCCCTCATTCATTTCCCAGTTATTTGTTAACGCACAAATTCTAAAATCGCCAAGAGGGGTAATCATCAACCCCTGCCATGGTAGTCTACAAAATGCCATATTTTACTTTCTTACAAGATATCCGTCTTTGTTCTTCCTATAACCTTCTGGTATAGGTTTTACTTGCTTATCTAAGTTGCACCAGTATTGATTTTCAGCTAATGCAGGATTTTTTCTTTGGCGGCTTTCTGAAACAGCCTTAACAACCTTAGCGGCAGCTTGTTTCTGCTCTGGCGGTAATTCAGCAATCTTAGCATTAGTATACTGCGCTACTTTATCATCACCGCCTAATTTTTCAGCGGCCATGTCCCATAGCTTTTCTACGCCCTGCATACCCAACTTGGCAGCACTATAAGCACCATATGCGGCCATTGGGATACCAAGCAATGGTCCCAAGATGCCTACAATAGCAGGAGCTCCTGCGGCAGCAATACCACCTACAGCTAAACCAGCGGCAGCTTTAACTAAACCAGGGGCGGCTTCGGGCACACTAGACAACATGCTAATTGCTTGTTGTGCAACTTGTGCCATTGCTTGCGGATCGCCCTCGGCTTCTTGGCCATTGTCCATCATATGCTGATAAGCCTTTTGAAGTTGAGGATCACGGCTAGCTCTCACAGGCTTGAAGTAATCATTTAGTTCGTCTGCTAGGTAATCAATCATATCGTCGCCAGCTTGTGCGCCAGCAAGTATTTGCTTGAAGCAATCTAATACTGCACCTTTTACATCACCTGCTTCGTTGACTTGCGTTTCTGCAACACCGCCAAGTTCGCGCTCTACTTGCTTTACCCAACCAGATACATCACTGCTACCAATTTCATCTACATCGCCAACAAAGTCAGCAACAGAGTCAATGGCTTGTCCTACTTTTACTGGACCATGCTTGGCTAGCAAGTCTGTGCGTTGCATTAAAATTCTGCGTGTAATAGCACCTGCCACTGGACTGTCCTGTTGTCCAGGGTTATGAAAAGAGCCTTCTTCTACGCCACGCTCGCCAGGAACGGAACCGCGGAAGTTCTTTTGCTTGTCGATCATGGTTCTTAGTTTAGCCATGATGCGGTCAAATGCTTGTGGATTTGTTAAAGCACGTAGGAATTCTTCTTGACGTCCGGCTTTTAAGAAAGCTTTATAACGTCCACCAACAAAGCGAGCTTCTGGATACTCTAATGTGATTGGTTCTCCACCAACCATAATTTCAGCATCCTGACCCTGTTCACCAGCCTTTAAAATGCTAATAATGTTTTTACGACCTTGTTCTAAGTCCATACCTGCTTCCTTAATTGTTTCATCTTCGACTGCGTCCGAAGGTATAATTGATTCGTAGTTTTTCATGCTTAGTGTTGTTCCACCGGCACTTAGTTTTACTGCGTTTTCTGCTACATCGTGCAAGTCCATATCTGTGCTTGCATCTTCGCGAGCATATTCCATTAGTCTAATGAATAGTGGAACGTCTAAACAGATAACATCTTCTGGGTTAGTAGCTTCTGTTAGTCCTGGCCCTTGTAAATACGCTTCTAATTCGTTGGCAATGACTTGCAATTCGCTTGGATCTACTTCAGCAATGATACTATCTAAGTCGCCTTCATACTCGTCTGATATTTGTGCAAATACTGGACTTTCATGATACATGTAGTCAATGGAATCATCACCTTGATCATAAATCTTTTGATACAAGGCTTTAATCTGACGACCAATGTTGCCCGAGCCTTCCGCCACACCTTGTTGCTTCTTTTGAGCAACTAACTTTTTAAGTTCTGCTTTGTAGCCAGCAATCTTTTCTGCGTGGCGAGCATATTGTTCTCTATGATCCTCGCCGGGCACAGAACGCGGTGTTTCAAAACGGATAGCATCTTTTAAGTTTGAAATTCTAGCGTCAATGTCTTCGCCTTCCGCCACACCCTCGTCTATAGGTTCGTAATACCAACCCACACCAGGATCATTGTCGCCTATCTTAGTAGGATCGTCAAATTTGAAATATGCAATCTGTGTTATGCCGCTGGCAGCGTCTCGGTCAAAGTAATAGCCTTCATATTCACCAGTTTTTTTATCAAACTTTTGTTTGTCAACACCGTCTGAATCAAATTGGTCAAAGAAATCTGCACTACGATTGTAACGACGGAGCTGGTATGGATCTTCTCCACTATCGTCCCAGGGGCCACGACTTGGAGTTTTAGGTCCGCGTGGAATATTGCCGCCACCGCCAGCAGGAGCGAATTCTTTCAAGCCTTCCCCTACACTTTCGTTATTATGACGCTTCCATGCTGTAGCATATAATACTTGTTGCCACTTATCGCCATAACGCTTTTTAAAGTCTGCTTTGCGGCTGTTGATCCAGTCTTCCATACCTGGAGGTGCCTTTTCGTCTAATTCAGTGCCTTCTTTGTAAACAGGGCTATCTTTCCATGGGCGCCAGAAACCGTACTTGTGATTGTCAACAATATAAAGTGTAAGTCTTACTGTGCCGTCTGTGTTCTTTTCTAGCTTTGTATCAACTACTTTTTTAGCACCCCACTCGTGCTTGTCAAATAGATATTCTTCGTGCCTTGCTGTAGCTTCGTCTTGTGCGTCAATGACATAAAGCTTGTTATGCTTTTTTCCATTTGGAGCAGATCCTTCTTGGTCAACATATTCTACCTTGCGCTTTTGACGGAACTTGGCATCTGCACGTTGACGCTGTTGACTGATATCATCCTCGGCATCTTTGTCTGTATAAGGACGTGAAGGTTCCGGCAAGTCATCGGGTTCCTGAGCTCGTTTTGGTTTTGCCCTTAGCGCATTGTAATAGTCAATGTCGCTGTCGTAGTTGCGTGGATCTACTTCATTGATTTTCATTTTTCAAATACACTTTTAATAAGTTGACGAGCCATTGCTTCAGCTTCACTGACAGGCTTGATGTGTGTACTTAGCTGAATGCTTTCACCGGTGGATTGCTTGCTAATATCGTGGAATCCAAAACGGTCTACCATTAGGTATGTACTACCTACTTTCATAATATCGCCAACGCTCATACTGGTGTGTCCAGTATTAGATTGTTGAATTAAATTACGTGCTTCACCGTTAGGACTCCAGTTCTCGCCTTGCATCATGCTGAATACTTTGTCTGGATCAGTTTCACGTAGTGTACCAATTTGAACGTGTGTTTGACTTAGTGTTTCTGGCGTAGGCATTTGGCCTTTCTTGGACAACCAGTTTGCACCCATCATCATATCACGGCCTGCTTCATCATTCCAGTACCAAATTTCTGTGCTACCGCTTGGGTATGCATCAGCTAAACTTGCGTATTGTGTTGATGATGGACCAGCTTCGGTTTGCACTTCGCGCTCGTTAAAGTAGTTTAACATTTCGCGGAAGCCTTCTGCGTCATTTAATGTTTGTTGCATTAGACTCTTGCTTTCTGGCTTTAACTGATCAAACTTAGCAAGAATCTTATTTGCTGTTTTAGCACTGATAGTAATAGTGCTGCCATCCCCTAATTGTAGCGGCTGTGGCTTGTCGTAGTCAACCTGACGACGAATTTGCATAATAATGTTTTTATCTGCACTAGCTTGATCTGCTGGTGAAGCTTCTACATCGCTGGCCATATCGTCTGTGTCATCTGTGCCTATAGCTTCTTGCACAGGGTCTATGCCAACTTCACGATCTAGTCGTGTAGTAATCCAATTTACAGGATCCTCGTCGCGGGCCTTGGCAACACCGTAAGGCATTTCGCCACTGTTCAAGTAATAGTTGAATAGTGCTTCATAAAAGTCTGGATTGTCTGTTAGGTCGCCGCCAGCTTTAAACTGCTTAAATGAATCGGCGTATTGATCTAAGATAGCTTCTAATTCTGGGTCTGTTACAAAGCCTTCGTACAAGCTAGACAAATCAATGCCTAAGTCTTCAGCAAACAATTCAGCAATTTCACCATCATCATCTGAGTCACGCTGTGCTTTATAACTTAGCTTGTCATAGTAGTAATAGTGCAAGTCTGTTTCTAAATCAGCAGATAGTTCGCCACTTTGCTTAAAGTACTCAACGGCACGTTTGTTTCCAGCAATGATTTTGGCCAATTCTGGATTCATTTGATAACCGCTCTCTGCCACGCCTCCCTGAACTGGCTTGCTCCACATAACTTGCGAATTTTCAACATCGTTAGGGTTAATTTTAATGTCCAGTGCTTTTAGATCTCCCCACCACGCACGGTTCTTGCCTTTGTTTAGATAATGGTTGATCTGTCGCAATGCTTCTTGTTTGTCTCCTGCTTCTAGTGCAGGCCAAATGTGTTCTAGTCGATAAAAATCATGTTCGTTAAAAACTGCATCTAGTGTAGCTGTAGTAGAACCTGCGCCTTCTTTAACATCAATGCCAGCTGCCTTAAGTGTAGCAATACTATCTGGGCTTAATTCTTCTTCATCGTCTAATTCAAGCTGGCCTTGGTTATTGAACTTTACATTGGTTGTGCCGTCTGCATTTGTAGCACTAGTGCGTGTGCTGGTAGCATTACCCAAGTTTGGAGTATTGCCGCCTTTACTACTGATTGTGCCTACTGTACCAATTGTGCCAAAACCTTCGCCTAGTCCACCAACTAGAACGTCGTCGATAAACGCATCTAATTCGTCGCTGTTCATTGAATCAGAAAACACACTCATTGTGCTGCCATTTCGACCATATTCAATGTGTTGTCCTTTTAGTT
>JACCED012477013.1_pt1 | contig 18457 bp, 28 predicted proteins | sample 7455021 | NCBI WGS metagenome assembly JACCED01 (sample SAMN15323456, study PRJNA562643) | freshwater metagenome | isolation source: river surface water | place: USA:Blue River Watershed | collected 2017-08-19 | reverse complement strand
CTTCTAGTAAATCTTTTGATACTATGGGTAATCTCTTAGTTTTATCCATAAGTTCTCCAATTCAAGGACTAAAGAAATCAAGGAGTTAGGAGGGGTTTGACCCCCTCCCCTCGCCTATCGAACTGGACAAGCTCCTCCTGCACATTCCATACCCTCAAGCTCGTCAAAGCTGTTCGCTTCATCGATGGTTACGGGTTGGATACGGGAGGCATATTCGTCAAAAACTTCTTTAGAAACAACCTCTTGCGGTAGATATAGGTATCCTAGATCCTTCGCTGTTTTTGTTGGGTCAGCCCTGAATAGGAAGCTAACGCCCACATACAAGTCCCAATTATCCATGAGCCAGTCCACAATATCCTCTACTTCATCTACGGAATACGAGATGGTAGCTGATACGTTCTGCTGGCACCAGTTCTGCATGAGCATCTTGTAACGCTCAAGCTGGGCCAAGGCTGACTCTAGGTTGACTTCCAGCTCCTTGCCTTCCTTGTTGACCTTCTCAAAGGGCACATCGTCCCAACGGACTGGGAAGGTGATGAGCACTGACTCGCTGTCCATCGGGTTATCGAACACCCGATACCCTGCCTGGCGACAGAGGGGAACCAGAGGGTCATGCTTGGAGAAGTTCACATTGTTGAAGACGTACTTCCCGAGCGGTTTGTGAACACCTTCAGTGGTGTCCATAATCTTCGATAGTGTCCCACTCGGTTTGACTGTCGTGACGTTCTTTGGGCGTGGTAACCCAAGCTCGTCAGCCATTGAGTAAGCTCCCGCAGTAGCTGCTCTCTGCAACTCAGTATAGTCGTAACTACCCAAGTCTGGTCTCCGCACGATACCCGTAAGACCCACGCCACATAGCCGTAGGAACTCGTTGTTGAGATGCCAAGCTTCTTGGAGGACACCATCTCGGAGATCAACACAGGTTTGCCTGTAGTTAGCCCTGGCTGCAATATGGACAGCCCTTCTGAGACCGGAAGAATCGCCTTTGAATTTACCAACATCAACCTCTGTAAGATTACAGAAACTCTTGTTACCCAAGAGAATCTCTGCACATGGATTTACACCCTTAAACCAGGGTGCCCGCTTTGCTGCCGTTTGGCCGTTGATGAATCCAGGTTCGGATCCACCCGCCTCTACCATCAGATCGAAGATATGCTTCAAGTCCTGACGGGACGGTTTGCTCTTGAAAAGGAGGGAGTTGTTGGATTGTGCTCGCTGGATATTGTTTACCCAGAACTCTTTTTTCGCAACTGCGAACTCTTGCCACTCGTCTTCTCCGTAGTTGAAGAGGGCGATTTCCGCTGACCGCCTCGACGAGAGGACCGTGCCGAGCCAGTTGATGATGTCGAGGATATCAATGCGGGTGAGGAGGGAGCCTGATCGACGGTTGAGGATCTTGAAGATTTCCTCGTACGCTTTGGCGATGGCGGTGTCTCCTGAGGAGATCCATCCGTAGCCTTTAAGTCGCTCCCCCGCAGGACGGATTTGCGAGAAATCCAGGACCAGCTTGTCGGCTGCGTAAGGATGAGCCATAAGCTTACCAATAGACTTTGCCCACGCTTCAGCAGAATCTCCCACGGATATAGTCCATACTCCGGATTCGAATGTTTCTTTGTTTGTCTCACGTCCGCCTTTCGCTATACGTTCACTACGAATGATCTCCAACTCTTTGATTGGCTTGGTGAAGCCAGTGAGTTGACCAATGATGGGACGGAATCCCACACCACATCCCTGGAGGAGGAGCCAGAGGCAATCCACCACATCATAGATGCTCTCGACATGGGTGAAGCTACAGTTGAACTGTGAGGCTTCCCGAGTCTGGGCTACGTTGGTTCCACCCAACCAGAGGGTACGGCCTGAGGTCAGCACCTTACGCTGGAGCATGAGGCTTCTCAGCTCCTCCAGCTCGGCATTCTGCTCCTCGGTCAGATCCTTGCCACTCGCTCTGATCCAGAGCCAGGCTTGATGAGACAACACTCTATCTACGGTCTCTTCCCATGTTTCAAAATTCTTCCCCGAATCGTCGGTGGGTCTATTGTATGTGCGCCTTGTTATAAGCTGCGCTCTTAGGCTTGGATTACCTGTCGTCACCATTTCCCTTAATTGTATTACGAGCCATACGGCCTTTTAGTTTTTCAATGTTTGCTTCAGCAATTGATGCCAAATCAAACCCATGATCCAATGCGATTGCAGCAACATGCCACATCACATCACCCAATTCTTTTTTTAGATTCTGACGGTAGTACTCAAAGTCTCCTCCGTCTCGGATCAGTTTGGCCTCAAGGGCGCAAACCTCTCCAGCTTCCGCAGCAAGATTGAGAAAGCAATAAATGTCCGTAGCGGAGTCAAGGCGAGTCATCCTCACCTTCATCTGATATTCTTCAAACGTCATCTTTGATCACCTCGTCATAATGTTCGATCAGGTACTCAAGATAATGGATTGCCTTCTCAAGATCCTCTCGACCGTTCTTAGCTGGGGCACGAAGTACATACTTGATTACGTTGCCACGCCAATAGTCCAATCCCCATACGGAGATAATGTCCCAAGGCTGGATTGCTTTCTTGTAATGATTGCCACCTACCTGCATGTCTTTAGCTTCCATAAGGCTCCCACAAAATAACTTTCTTGTTCTCAAAATCATAATCGGATGCCCGGCATATGCGAGCTACCCGAGCCTGAACAAGGGCTTCCTCTTCTGACAAACCAGCCTTCTTGAAGGTGGCCACCACATGCTTCCAATAGATCTCCTTGAGCTGCTCAGGGTTCGCCCACAGGCTACCCTCCTCAAGAGCCAACTGGATGATCTTCTCGGCCTTCACAGGGCCTACTCCAGGGCATCCAGCATAGCCGTCTGTGGCATCGCCTGTGAGGGTCTGGATCATATGCCAGCGATCAGCCTGTGCCTCGGTGATCTCGAAGAACTCATCCTTGCCGAAGTTGTAGTGCTTGCCGGGGATGGTCTTGAAGTCCTTATCGAGGGAGCAGATAACCGCATTCTCAAACTTCACAGGGCAGACCATGGTCGCCAAGATGCCTAGACAGTCGTCACCCTCAAGCGTATCTCGTTGATACACCTTGTAATTCTCATGGGCATAGGCTCTGAGATAGGGCAATAGTAATGGCTTACGGGTACCAGATCGGTTGGCTTTGTAGGTAGGTAGAACAGCCTTACGCCAGTTCTCCTTGTCGCTCAGGGCGAGGACAACCTCATCGGCTTCAACCTTCTCCTTGATGCTCTCGATCAGAGATACGAACTTCTCGGTGGCTTCCTGCTCAAAGGCATGGAGGGTCCACAAGCCATCACCCCAATCAATCGGTTGTTCGGCATAGGAAGCAGCCTGGTAGGCTAGGATATCTGCATCAATTAGGGCTGTCTTCATACGGAACTTTCGGTGTCAGTAAAGCACATGGCTGAACGGGTTGAAGGAATATGGATCGGATAATATCGGCACACTTGAGAGCTTCGTTGTCCTCACAAATACGGACACAGGTCTCAGCTACTAGCTTCGCTTCTGGGTGCATGTTATTCCTCCAAGGGTACGTTTTTGATTGCAGCCACATACTTCAATAGCTCTGGGTTATCCAAGATCACCTGAATGAATCCATTGGCTGTCCTGCGAACTAGAGGCTCTTCCTCCATTGGACCTTCTCCGATTGACATCTGATACCAGATGGCATGGAGGATCTCGTGGATCACGGTATCCAGTTCTTCAACAGGAACCTGATCGTCCTCAATGGTGATGAGCATCTTCTTATGATCACACTGACCTAGGTTCTCATGGTCTATCGGTGATGTGGGTATAAACTTGATCACATAGACCTTACCCATGACCCTAATGGACTTTGGTCGTAACTTCTTGTAACTCATACGATTCCTTCTTCGGATAGAAATTTCATGCCATCCAAAGTGACTCGCCAAGTTCTCCCAAACTGCGGAGCACTCCCACGAACCACCTTGGTGGTGATCATATTCATTGATGCTAATGCACCAACTTCCTGAGCATACTTACGTGCATAGTTAGACTGTACGGCAAACCCTGAAGTGTATGATTTGAACAGCACGTCATTGATTTTGTTACGTGTCATAGTCCTCCCTAGTGTGTTTGCGACCAGTTGGTTCCGATCTTTGCGTCCCCTGCCAGAGGGCAACGGAAACTGAAATGTTCCCCTGCTTTGGCAACGGCAACCTTCGCCATCTCGGCAACTCTATTGGCAATCGTTTCAGTTCGGCAAGCAATTTGAACCTCGTCGTGAACCCATGCACAGAATGCGTAGTCACCATCCCACCCGTGCTTCAATCCCTCAGCCTGGAGATCCTGCTCTAGGATCACCAACCACTGTTTGCAGATCAAGGCACCTGCGGATTGCAGGAGGGTGTTCAGTGCTGCGTGTGAACTTCGAACGTGTAACTGTCTTCCGTCAAGCCCAATGAGGAAGCCTCTTGACGCAGCATCTTTAACAGCATCGACAAGTCTTCCGAGTGCTGGCAGACTACGAAGAAACTTGACCTTGAGTCTCTTCCCCGCAGTCGCATCTCCACCAACAATGGTCCCGATCTTTGCATCTCCAGCTCCATACAAGAATGCGTAAATAAATGTCTTGGCTTGGCTTCTAGTGTCGAGACCAGCAGCTTCTTGGTTTGCCGTATGGATATCTCCGGTCAGGAGAACCTCACCATACTTCCCACCATCATACTTAGCCATGAAGTGGGCGAGGCAACGAAGCTCTAGACCTGAAGCATCTGCACCAACCAGATACCACCCGTTAGGAACAGTAAAGAGTTCACGACAGTCAGGGCCGTAAGCAGCACCTCCACTGGGAACCTGAGCGATATTAGGGTAAGCATGAGTTGCACGGCCAGTAACAGCACCGTTAGGATTAACAGAACCATGGATCTTTCCTTTCTTTTCGGACTTCATCCATGCTTGCTGTCCTTCTGACAACTGCCCTGCCCTCTTCTGAATCAAGAGGTACTCGGTCAGCAGCTTGCATGGGGGATAATCGAGTTTAGATAATACGTCTTCATCCACCATGGGTTTGCCACCCTCGGTGAAATCAACGGGCTTCCAGCCATAGAGATTGATCAAGCGATCTGAGATGTGATCCCTCGATGAGGGGTTGAACTCAATCGTCTTGGTTCTCTTGACGGGTACGCCTTTCTTGTAGCCAAGGGTTTTGTTGTCCCTGGCTGGTATGAAATCGGGGAGCTGGATTACCCAAGACCCGAAGTAGTCTTTGAGTTCCCGCTCCAGCTCCCCCCTACGCTGCACGAGCTTGGCATAAAGAACAGCCGCCTTCTGGGTGTCAAAGCAGAACCCGTTGCGTTCCTGCTTCGCCATCAACCAGGCGATTTCATGCTCTAGCTTCAGTGCAGTATCTGCATAATTCTTTGATAGGATCTTTTCGTACAGGGTGTTGGTGACCTCTACGTCCTGAACGCAGTAGTCCAACATCTCCTGTGTGAGGGTATCCCAAGGACCCTTGAAGTCACCCTTGTAGTTACCCAAGCGGTGACCCCAGGCTTCAAGAGAGTGACTCCCATACAGTTTCGTAGGGAGCCTACCCTCCTGCATCAGTCGAGCGTCATGGTCCTTGATGTTGGACCAGATGAGTCGAGTGGCTACAATCGTGTCAAAGACCTTTGACTTATCTACCTTGAACCAAGGGTATAGCTTTTGGATTACAGGAAGGTCGTACTTGATGATGTTATGGCCTACAATCAGATCCGCATCTTCAAGGTGCTTCAGCCCGAATTCAATTCTACGGCTGCTTGTTGCACCATCGAAGATCAACGCACTGCCAGTGGTTGTATTCTTGATTGCGATACAGTGAATTGTAGTTACATTATCCAGCAAACCGTTGGTTTCTAAGTCAAATATAATTGCCACGCTGTCTCCCTCGACTAGCTAATTAATTAGGTGCGTATGTAAACAGAAAGCGCACAATGAAAATGTCGATCACGATATAACCTTCGTCATCGCATACACGACCCACAGGCATCCATTCGATACCGAGAGTCACACCATTGATAAACATGGTTTCTAGCATCCAGCTCATATTAACGTCCCATCACGTAACGGGCGTAACGCTGCCCAGTGATCGGGTGCTTCTTATGGATCGTCTTGATCTTATATCCCATGCTACGAAGCTCGCTAATACGTTTAGTCAGAGACTGAATCCCATGATCAATCAGGGCTTCACGCTGCGAAATGCTCTTGGCACGACGGATGTGGTTGAGGATAATTTCGTTCTGAGACATTAGAATTCCTTTTCTAAGTGTTTGGTTTCGTCCTTGAACTGATTGTTGTCAGTCTCGGACAGTCTTCCGGTTTCTCGATTATACAATAGGTAACCTGCAATGCCCGTCTCACCAGAGAACCTGTTCTTCAGGACTCTGACGGTTGTGACGTTGGGGTTACTACCTTGCTGATCTCGCTCCAATCCAATGACCATATCACTGAGCTGTGCAATCGAATGAGATCCTCTGAGCTGAGAGAGTGAAGTCTTGGCTCCCTGCTCATGTCCTCTGTCACCCTCTGGTCTTCGAAGGTGGCTGACTACAAACATCCCTACCCCTGTCTCTTCAACGAGGGTACGGAGGTACGTCATAGCGTTGTCAATGAGTCGTCGTTCATCACCATCCCCAAGACCACTAACAACAATACTAAGGTGATCGAGAATAATCCAGTTACAGCCGCAGCCTTTAGCCAGGTATCGGACCCTAGCAATAAGATTTGCAATGTCACTACTCCCGAAATGATTGTAGAGATAGAGGCGACCACTACCAACAGTAGAAGTAAACGCACGACGAAGTTCCTCATGCTCAACTCCTTCCTGAGATATATGTAATGGTTTGTTTAGTTCGATACCCATGAGACCGAGTGCCGTACGCTTCGGGTTTTCCTCAAGCATAAGGAGGCCAACCGTCTCACCTTGCTTAATGAGATGATGTGCGATTTCCCGGATGATAGCTGTTTTGCCAACGCCCGAACCCGCTGTAAGCGTGACAAGTTCTCCTTGACGTGCTCCACGAGTGATCTCATTGAGCGACTGCCACGGATATGGTATCGCCTTGACGACTTCTTCAGCGGTGATGGATTCCCAGAGATCTTCTCCCGAGATGACACCATCAGGGCGGAAGGTCTTAGCGTTCCAGATCGCTTGGATAATCTCTTCAGGCCGTCCCTGCTGTAGACATTCGTTCGCATCCTTGAATGGTAGAGAGGCAATCTTCGCTTTACCCGCCTCAAACAATTCAGCGCACTCAGCCGCTGCTTTCTTCCCCGGCTCATCCATGTCAAACATAAGTATGACTTCCTCAAAATGATTGAGGTAGTCGAGGTTCTTCTTGAGTGCCTTGACAGCTCCCTGCGCTCCGTTGGGGACAGAGACGACGGGCCACTTATTGTTTTGAACTTGCGAAACGGTAAGCGCATCGATTTCTCCTTCGGTGACTACAATCTTTTTTCCTGAGTTCCACAGGTTGGCACCGAAGAGTTGGGCTTTGGTGATGTCACCCAGTACCGTAAAGGACTTGTCGGCTCCACGGATCTTTTGGGCAATCAGTGTTCCACTCGCATCGTAGTATGGGGCAATCTGGACAGTGCGTCCGTGGTGCTCGCCAACCTGGTATCCAAACTTCCGACAGGTCTCCTCCCGGATTTTCCGTTTGCCGAGATCCTGGTAGATGCCAGAGATTAAGGTGCTCGAAGATTTCTTTTGGGCAGGCTCGGAGGTGCATGAGCCATCTCCACTCTTGTGGGTGTTGCAACTAAAACAGAATGTATGTCCATCGGAATACAAACTGTTGGCGTCTGATGATCCGCAGTTGTCACAAGGTATGTGACGGAGGAATTCGCTTTCGTTATCTGTCTGCATAAACCCTTGTCTTGAAAAAAATGGGGTGAACCGAAGTCCACCCCGAAAGTACAACTAGGAGATCACTACTAAATTTTTTGGCTAAAAACTTTTCAGCCATTTGGCTACGTCAAAGCAAGGACAAGCCTTCTTGACGTTGGGAAAATCCCTGTGTCCCTGAATCTTCGCATATGGATAGCGACCTTTAAGTTCGTCCAGCAGCTCCTTGAGCGAGGCGAACTGTTCAGGGGTAAAGTTATTGACAGCCTTGTTTACGTCATTGGCGTCAACCCCGCCCACCATGCAGATGCCGATGGAGCTTTCGTTGAAGCCTTGAACATGAGCACCGACTTGAGATTCCTTACGGCCTTGCTCGATCTTTCCGTTTCGTCTGATGACGTAGTGGTAGCCAATGCAAGCCCAACCTTGTCCCCGGTGCCACTTATCGATTTCAGCAGCACCAATGTCTGCCTTATCAGATGTAGCCGAACAGTGAACCGCAATGAAGTCAGTGCGTTTCCTGTCCTTGGTATTTGCGTTATACATATTCTTCCTTCAGCCAAGATTCAGGTATAAGCTTATCAGCATATTTGAAGCCGTGCTTGTCGCACCAGTCTGCATATGTTGTTTTGCTGCGCTTGCTGATCTTGGTTTTCGAATTACTAAATACAAATCGTATGTCCATGAACGGGTTCTGCTTTTGGATCAACAGATGCTTCTGTCGATCTTCGGTGAGAAACCGTCCCTTTGATTCGATGATGATGCCGTTCTCTAAAACAAAATCTGGAGTGTACTTTGAGAGTTTAGCAGGTTTCTGATAGGTGATAACCGTCTCTTCAAAAGTGAACCCCACCCCTTTCGAGGTGAGGTCTTGAGCAATAGCTTCTTCTAATCCAGATCGGAACCCATATTTGAGTCCGACTTGTTTTGACGAGAGCGACTTAGAAGTCCTTGGCGGACTCTTGCGTTTCGTCGTTGAACTCATTGTTGGGGGCGGTGGTATCCGCCTCGTAGCCATCTTCTTCACCGAAGCCATAGGCTCCAGCACCTGCCGAGCCTGTGTACTCCACCAGCTCGATCACTTGAACGGCACGTACTCGTAGAGAGATGCCAGCTCCAATCAATGCGGTGTAGAAAGGCATGACCTCGTATGACACCTTGATCTTTGATCCACCACCGACATTCGGAGCGGAGACCATGGGCGTACCCTTGGCGTCGAAGAGTGCAACCTTCTGTTCGAAAGGCTCACCGTTCTTAGGAGTGACCTTAGCCTTGAGCTTGAAGCGAACGGTCAGCTTACCTGTGTTCTCATCAAGGGTGTAAGGCGCATCAGCCTGTTTTACCTTCTTGCCTTTGTTCTCTTCCTGAGCTTTCGCTAGGGAGTCAGCCATCTGTTCATCCAAGAAGGACACGAGAGTGGCGACTGCATCAGGGCTATCAATTTCTAGATTGACCTTGTACTCTCCGTCTGGATTGAACTTTGTATCAGGCTTGTTCAAGTGTGGATATTGCGCTGTACCAATCGGTGTTACGAAACGTTCCAGCTTAGGTTTCTTACTCATATAATTCCTTATTTCAAATAGCCTTCGTAGGCCTCTTTCATTTCTGCAATCAATCGGAAAGCCTCAGCCTTCGTTTTAACTACACGGACGGTGCCATCAGGCATTACAACGTTAAACATTTGTTTCTCCAATTACCGCTTGTCTATCCAAGTGTCGGACTAAAGGATCGCTATGCGAAACAATAGCGAGACTGACACACCCTCTGGAGATCCAACTCTCCACGCTCAGGCAGTGGCTCCAGGTTGGCCTGGTTCTCCACCGAGAGCTGCTGAAGGATCTCGTCACGGAAGGTCTCCAGAACGGGGATCTCCTCGTACATCTCCACGAAGCTCTCACGAACCACGTGGTAGAGATCTTCAACGTCCCCTGCCGTGGTCCCGAACGAGTCGTGGATCATGGCGAAGTTGTTGATCCCTGCCTGCTTCGCTCGCACCACCGTCAGCATCATGTGAGCTGCGTCACACGAGTGAACGTAGTTGGGAGCGATGCCCTGAGACTGTTTCCTTCTGTCAAGCTTATCCTTCTCGGCATACATGGTCAGCTTCACGGTCTTGCCGTTGATCGCTGTCTTCACCGTGCGAAGGGCGAGATCGGGATAGGCTTGCATCACAGGGAAGCCAACCGGAGAAGTCCAACGAACTGGTAACTGTTCCCCTGCGGCAAGTGATGCGGCATGTTTCAACCAGTTCATGGCCTCGGACGCCTTCACCAGAGTCTCGTTGACGGACACCCAGATTCGCTTCGCCATGTAGGCAGCGGCTCGGTAGCCATCGTGTGAGAAGGGGAAGCGGGAAGGATCCATCATCGATGCCTGTTTGGCGGGACGGATGATGTCCTCCATGAGCTGCTCCTTGAAGCCGTACTCCTTGGATCCGTAAGCCAGGGTCATCACTGACCGCTTGGTTACTTTTCGTGTGATTCCGAACTGCAACCACTGGGTGGCAAGGGATCGGGTGCCTTCAACCACATACGGTGTACCCTCGTCAGTGTGTCCCAGTCCGTCGTCTGTCCCAAACTGGGCGTCGTGCTTGACTTTCTCGATGACCTTATTGGCGACCAATTGGTATACGTCAGCAGGAAGCTCTTGAGGAACGAGATTAACGGCCGCTCCACCGTGGTGGTCACGGAGCATAGCGGAGAAGTGTTGGATTCCAGAACATGAACCGTCCATAGCCACGGGCAGTTTCGATACGAACGAGTCACCATGTTCAGTGTAACCGAGCCACTCGTAACAAAACGCCAAGAATTGCCAAGGCTTATCGATTGATACGTCTTGGATCTGGGTGCACCACCCCCGATTATTATACGGGTCCTTCGCAATTCTAATGATTTCTTCTTCATTATCCTGTACCCAATTTACTCTGTCCTCTAAGGACACTTTATCAAAGCCAGCCACGTTAGCACCGTGGATAGCCAGCCATTTCCATCCCTCCTCGCCCAACGGTTTCCCATTGGCGAACCGCAAGAGAGCCTTCTGGTAGTCGGATCCCTGTGGGTTGAGGTGTGGCACCGCATAGATGCGACCACGGAAGTCGAGCTGATAGGGGAAGTAGATTTTCCTAAACTGCTCAAACCTCTTGGCGATCCCAAGGGCGATGGAGAACCCGATGCGCTGACCCAGAATGCTAAGGTTCTGCATATGGGTCTTAGCCGCTTGGATTCGGTACTCCCGCTTGGCTCCCTCGTTGGTCTCGATGTCCTGTGGAACAGGAGGCATCGGGCGTCCCTCACGAGGAGGCAGTCCACCCAACTCAGAGCCGTTGTCCCAGAGCGTCTGCATGACCTCCAGCACCTGGCTGTTGATCTGCCACGGGGTGCGCTGGAGAGCGTTCACCGCCTCGTAGACAATCGGCATCTCGATGTTGCGTAGCTCGTCCATGTACGCCCGGTTCTTGGTCTTGACCAATTTCAAGGGCTTGATGTTGGAGCTGATGTAGCCACCCGAGAAGGGATCCTCCCAGTCCTTGGGCTGCACCACCATGGGTTCGTACACAGGGCGCAGGAACTGGGTGATGTCGTTCTTGCGTTCGATCCAATCGAGGGTCTCAGGCAAGGCACGAACATATTTCAGAGCTTGATCCTTATCAATCTTTTGATGGGTGATCTCCACGATCCCCACCGTCGCCATGCAGATGTCCAAGAGCTTGACTCCGACATGAAGGCGATCCGTACGAGACCACTTCTCCCATTCGTCAATGCGTTGAGCCTGGCGAACGGCATAGATATGTTTGTAGTGGTAGCTTGATCTTTTCTTAGCCCCTGCCACCAGCTTCTCGTACTTCTTTTTCTCGATCTCCCGCACCTTGGCGAAGCGGAGTTCGTCCTCGACAGCGGTGCCGATGGCCACGCCAACGAACTGCACCGTACGGATCGAAGAGACCCCCGCTAGGACGTTCTTGAGGGTCAGGAAGGCGAGGGTGTTGGGGTCCATATCCCTGACCTTCTTGAAGGCGATGTTGCGGTTTCCCGCCACGCCCTGAGAGGCCTCGTCAATCCACTCCTTGATGCCTTTGGCAAGAGTTTCCAGACGGTGAGCGAGGATGGTCTGACCGTAAGCGGTGCCCTCCTCCCGTTGGGACTGTTTGGCCTTGTTCACATCTCTGAGATACCGCTCCTGACCCCTTCGGGTCATCTCCTCTTCGAGACGGATCTGGATAGTCATTAGATCGTCTTCATGTTCAGCTTGTAGTGTAGTCATAGCTCTTTCTATATCGATGAATATATAGTTAATACCCTTAGAGAGTAGACTTATAGATCTCTCTTGGGGATATCCAATTGTCGGACTATAGGAATACCTTAGCCCAATGTTCTGCTTTTGTCCCAGATTCCCTTGCCAGTCGGTGAGGGGTTGGCACAGTTGTGACACAAAAGTTGTCACAGTCTTACCTCCGTGCATCTAATGTCGTTGGACAATAGATGACTCGTGGTAACTATCCCTGTCAAACGAAGGAGAACCCCTTGGTTTACAAGGAGTTCTCTTCAGTTTGTCTTAGGATTTGGGGTGGTGCGGGCGGAGGGACTCGAACCCACACGACTTGCGTCACCGGAACCTAAACCATTCGCACCTGAAATTCCCCAATGTTTTCAATGGGCAGTGTCATTTTTTGTGCCCATTTTGTGGCCGTCTTCTGGCACATAACCAAGCCTGTGACAACCCTTTATCAGCCGTGAACGACCCGCAGGGCAGGCCTCTCGGATACTTGCTCCAGAGCCTCCTTGCCAACCATAAGACTTTCAGGGGCCAAGTGGGCATAACGCAGGGTGGTCTGGATGTTGGAGTGTCCCATCCACTTCTGGACTACCGCCAACGGCACCCCACGTTGAACCAGCCTTGACGCACAAGTGTGTCTTAGCATGTGGACAACGAACTGGGGATCGTCCTCTAGCTTCATGGCTTGGCGAAGGACCCGCCACTGGTGCCGTAGGGCTGGCTCGGTGAGGTTGAAGATCCGCCTTTGGTTGGACCTACGGGCGAGGATCTCGGTGACCCTGCTCGTGGCAGGAACAGAGCGAGCCTTGTCAGTCTTTGTCTCACCCTCGTGGAGGTGGATCAGTCCGTTGAAGATGTCTCTCGGCTCAAGCCCGAGAAGCTCCCCTCTCCTGAACCCTGTATCGATAGCCACGATGATGAAGTCACGCAGCTCATCGAGTCCCAGGTGGGTGCAGGCGGTGAGAACCTTCAGCTCCTCAGCTTCATTGATCCAACGGATCCGGTGCTTTCCCTCCCTACGTGTTGGAACTTTGGGGAGTGTGGCAATCCAGTCACGCTCGTGAGCCGTCTTGAGCATCATGCGAAGGTGGCTCAGTTTCCGGTTCACGGTGGAGCCTGAGTTGCCCTGCTCCTCCCAATCCTCGATAGCCTCAAGGATCAAATCAGGCTTGATGTCGGTAAGCTGAGTGTCGCTAGGGATCACACGAAAGATGCAACGACATGCGTCATTGTGTGTCTTTGGGGATTTGTCCTGCGACCAGTGGAGCCTCCAAGTCAGCTCGTAAGCGTCCTTCAGGGTGTGTCCCAAAGCAACCTTAGGCTTCACTGTTGGGATCAAAGCTGACCCCGTTGTGTTGTGGCGAACGATAGCTTCCAATTCGGCAAGCTTTGCCTCGTCCATTGTTTTATAGCACTGCCTAAAGCGATGTTCTCCGCTCCCCACAGACACCATAAAACTCTTACCCCGTTTGAATATTGGCATAGCCATCTCCTAGAATGTTGCGAAGGGCGATCTTGCCCTTAGTGGTTATCCGTATAATTTTCTTCCGTCTTTCCATCGGATCCTCGTGAGATTCGATGAACTTTAGACCCTCGGTACGATGTCTGTTCATTTTACCGAGAGCACTTACGTAGCGTGATGCAGTGGTCAGGCTTATTCCTACCTTCTTGGCAACATCGGTAAGTGATAGGCCGTCTTCTGCTTCAGCTATTACCAGCAAACACATGATCTGCTGGATGGGCATCTCAGGATCTACCTTCTGGATACCTGAGAGTAATCTGAAAGCCTCGTGAGGCTGCATCTGTAATCACACTCCTGCTTTGTGATTCAACGCTTTAGAGTCTGAATCATGCGGACTCATCCGTCAACGGATTATCTCCACATGGTAAGCGTGGAAAATATGGGCAACCAATCTAAAAATTAGGCACCTGAGGCTTGACACCCCTGCATACAGTTAGCACTCTCCATCTGGTAACTAAGACCAACAAAGGAGGAATGTGTGAGACTGCCGACGAACTTCATACACCAGGTCAAAAAGGCTGGGGTGAAGGTCTACTTTGCGGGACGAACCACTACCAAGGTTTGGAATGGTACCCGCATAAAGGGGGAACCGCTTCGCTATGGCGGGTGGTACTGGGGGCGAACCCAGAAGGGCAAAGTGGTAGCCGTCGATGAGGATGGACCCTTCAGATCCGAATCAGCAGCTATCCGAGACGCCTTTGTGAAGCTTCAGCTTCGGGTGTCATAGGCTCCTTCACGACCACCAATGCCCCCGCTTTTGCCAGCTCCTCGATCTGTTTCACGAGTAGAGTACAAAGGTGTAGCGAGATGCTGTCTGGAGGGTGGTCACAGACCCCATTCCCCTTCCATCGAACCTCAGGGTAGATCCCTTTGGGGGTGTCTTCTAAAATGATGACGACCTTCATACGGATCTCCCTGAGACGGTCTTCTGGGGCCAGTCCTGTTGGCGATAGACACAAATCAATTCGCCATCGTCATAGGCCACCACGGTCGTCCAACCGGGCTTGAACGTTCCACACTTCAGCTCATCGAGGTAGGTGCCGTACCGCTTGAAATACTCGGTACCCATCACCCCTGCCACAAACACCAAACCAATCAAAAAATACTGCTTCATGTTATCTCCCTGTGAATGGGGCTGGCATCGAATTGGATATATTCGGGTGTGAATTCGGGTATGGGTTAGTCCCTATCTGGGACTCATACCCAAGGGTTCTTCCATACTGATCGACATAGGTGGTTTGGTTTCCCACCTGATAGCCGTATCCCAATGTCCTGCCATACTGATCGCTGTAGGTGGTCTGGTTGCCCACCGTGCTCCCCTGCCCTACCACTCGCCCATACTGGTCGCTGTAGGTGTTTTGTTGGGCGTGAGCCTTCCCTGCCATGAACCCTAGGGTCACCCCTAGTAGGAAGGCCATGATGGTCACGCTGATAAAATGGCGTCTCATGTTTTCTTCCCTTTCTTTTTGGGTTTGTCCTGCTCCTGGCTATCTTGCCACAGCTTGATTCTCTCAGCGATCGCTTCCTCACTGGCGTACTCGTCCAACTCGAAGCACTGACAGAAGGTATCCCAAAGCCTCTCCATGCGCAGGTCTAGGATGTTGCTGATCGAGTGGAGGTAGTTATAAACATCATCCTCACTCATCGGCTGTGGGTTATCACAATACATCTGAAGGAATGTCTCGATATCCGTTTTGATATCCCAGATCTTCAGAATGTCCTCTTCAAGGGTAATTCGATTTTTTGTAATTACACGAGCCATCATGATTCCTTTCGTTATTCAAACAATGATCACATTTATCGTCTTGCTGCTCATCCTGCGTAAGTTCTGCTCTCCATTTCCAACAGTTATTCCAGTTTTTCAGGTTTAGTGGTGGACACAGCCAAACCATCACATCACCAACCAAGAGATCAACCCTGCGAAATAGATTGCTACTGCTACGAACTCCACGAGGAACAACGGAGGATCTCTTTGGAGAAACCCAGCGAGTGTCCACAAGGCAGACCCAATGAGACTAAAGATCACGTTCAATGGGTACACGTTGAAGCTCGTGAGAGTGATACCTATGAGACACAAGATCGTGCCTAACCACTTGATTAGTATCATACATTCCTTTCAAAAAGGAGCTGGACCTAACAGCTCATAGATTGACTTGCGAGGCGGGATTGGCTTCTCGTTGATCGTCCAGCCAGGTTGAAGGAATCTCTCGGCTTCATCCTTGGTGTCGAACAATCGAAGAGCTATCCCCTCCTCGTCCCTAACGGTGAACCACCTATTCAACATCACGAGCCTGCAACATTGCGTCCGCCCATTCATACGCATATTTACTCGTACTTTCTTGGACGGTAATAAGTCCTTCGTTGCCACCCCGTAGCATGGTCAACACCCCAACCATTGCTTGAGCCGCAAAATAGTCTCGTAACGTCATCCCGTCTTTTGTGTGGCCTTCATATACATTGACTGGAAACGCTGGTAACTGTTTGGCACGTCTCAACTTCTGTTCGTCCGTCAATTCGTGCGCCTTAACTGAACCATGATATTGCACCATATTTCCTCCTCATTCTGGATCATCTTCAGGGTGCAGCTTCATGCTCAACTGGACATCTGAGGACACAGAGATGGGGATCCCTGCGGTCTGCCTGATGAGGTTAGCTGCATCAAAGTACCAAGCCTTATCGCACTTGTCCGAGAGCATCTTAGCGACGGTCTCAGTGTACTTGTGCAAGAAGTTCTTCATATCTAGGACAGTCTGACCTTCGTGCTCTTTTACATCAAGGGCTACGTCGCCTGTGGTCTCTAGTGCTTGTGTTACAAAGTCATTCAAATCATGTTCGTTGATCATATTAATCTCCAGTCCATACTACACCAGTCCTACCCTTGTGAACCTGCCAGGCAATCTCATCGATTGTGATTGGGTCATAATCAACCCATGGCTCTAGCTCCTCGTAGGGTTTGCCTAAGTCATCAGCAATTGCTTGCATCTGACCACGTTTGCTGCTTGTGTATTTCTCAACAGTCATTGTAATCTCCTATAGTCATAACAAAAAAGAGGACACTCAAAGGAATGCCCTCTCGTTTGTCATCTATTGTCTGAAGACTTCTCAGCGTCCGCCAGTGACCCCCACGTATTATTGTCCTTGGGTCAGGACATATACGGATTATCGGCCATACTTTTGCGGAGTGTCAATGGGTTTTGTTTCACGATGTGAGAAAGTTGTTACATGTAACATAAACGAGTCCGTAAGCCGGATAATGTAGCGTATATGATACATTACGGGCTAGTTTTGTATATTATGAGAAACAATTTTGATCGGCCATGGCTTTGCGCTAGACCCTGAAAAATGATCGGCCAAGAGTTCGTGTTTAAAAAAAATAGAGCTGGCCATGAGTTTGCGGCAGCCTTACTGAATATCGTAAGTGCTTGATTTATAAGGGGATCGATTTTAAGGGGCTTTATGGGTCCATGGTGCGGTTTTCTCGTTTTCTGATACTTGGGTATTGGCTGCCCCTGGTTTTCGTCTCCAAGGGCCTCCTATTCGGTCCCGCTAACCGTTAGGCCGGCTCTAAATGGATACGATCCACCTTCACCAGGTTAGCTATTAGGACGGCTCGGGGCCCATACTCGCCCCAGGTGATATAGGCGACGCCATTCTCTACACGATCCACAACGCCCCGCAATTGGCCCAGGTGATGGGCCTGGACGGATTTAAGCCATTTGGACGAATAGGCGACACGATCCCCAGCGTTGATAGTTGAAGCTTTCATTTTGTGATCTCCTGATACCGGGCAAAATTACCCACAATTACCCCCAGGCATTTCCTAGGGGCAATTATTGGCAATTGGTCACCGTTAGGCCGCAATGGCGAGCGGGATAACCCTGGAGCCGCTATCCACAACGAACCCCGTACGATCCCGCTTCGCTGCGCCCTTGGCATATAACGCAACAATGACGCCCTGCGGGTCTAAATGGCGAATGTCACTGTCGTCACCGTCAACGCATTCCAGCCCCAGGAAATGGGACGGGATTTCCTCCCGCTTGCGGAATACCGTCGCAATGCGCATACCTTGCGCAATGGCTGCCTGGACGTGCTTCTGATACCCAGGGGATCCGCTATAGGAAAACGTCAAATCATAGTTTGCCGGGATATCCTTCCGGTTGGATAGTTTCGTATAGTCATAAAATTGGATCTCCGGGAAAACTTCGAAAATGGTCACGTTGCGGGTTTTACCATGGGCAAACGTGTAATCGAACCGGATCGTCTCCCAACGGATATCACTCGTGCCATTTAGGCGCACTAGCGGGACCATGTTTTCACGCTTTGCCTTGCGGATAAGCCGCTCTATATCCTTCACCAATAGGCGCATAAACTCGGCCCTTCTGGTATGAAATAGGATCGTCTTATTGATCCGGCTCTCCTGGACGGAATTAAACGCCCCACGCCCAGCGGAATAGAGGCAAGCCGCTTCGCACTTGGCAAGCTTTGCCATAGGGCAAGTGTTAAAACCTGAAATTGTGCTAGGTGCCAGGTATAAAACCCCGGTCATAAACCCGTACTTTTCACCCTTTACGGTCTTGGCGTTCGTGCTAATCCCCAGCAGCTTGATAGGGAATTTAGCGGGATGGATTTTCTTCATTTTTGGATCTCCTGGAAAGTGGTAGGTCATAAAATAGCGGGATTGTTGCCGATTGGCAAGCGTTACCCGATGGTGACAAATTGAAAATGGTTATCGACGAATTTCTGAGCATTGGCCTTGTTTAGCTCGCTTGCTAGGTCATACCCTGAAATACTTTTAATCCAGCCGT
>JACCED011941470.1_pt1 | contig 18464 bp, 10 predicted proteins | sample 7455021 | NCBI WGS metagenome assembly JACCED01 (sample SAMN15323456, study PRJNA562643) | freshwater metagenome | isolation source: river surface water | place: USA:Blue River Watershed | collected 2017-08-19 | reverse complement strand
CCATCGGCAGTTCACTCGGTAACCTCTTCATGGCTGACCCAGAAACCATGGAAATCGATCATCGGATCGAATTCAACGGGAGGACTGAAGTCGCGGACCTGGGAGAAGATGCAATGACCGAAAGACGCGACATGCTCGCGGAGCTCGCCGCACGCATCTGGCACTTCTAAAGAAGTCAGCCAATCATCATCTTGGAGATCGACTCCATCGCGACCAGATCGGCCATGATGGTTAGACTCACCTTCGGTCGTGTCGCCGCGACGTAAAAAAGTGGATCGTCCTGCTCCACCCGGCCTTTGACATTATAGACGATGACGGCAGGCGCCTCCATACCCTTAAATTTCCTGACCGTGGAATAGCGAATGACGTTTTTCCTAGCTGAAGATGACCAGCCGAAGGCTGCCAAGCCAGCGATCTTCTTTGCCTCCATGATCATTTCGTTGGCTCCGGAGTAATCCAGCAGCACGATGTCTTCCGCCTTAAATCCTTTTTTGATCAAAGCGCCGACGGCTACCTCAAGTTCAACGAAGCGGCCAGTCTCATCAGTTGCCTTGTAAAGATGAGACTTAACCACATGCCCAGGGATATCCGAGGGTATCGCCGGGTTGCTGGTAGCGTTGTTGGCAAACTGAGCGATATGGGAGCTATTACGCACATTACGCTTCAAGCGATAGGCAACTTGGCTCTGGGGTTCAAATGCTCCATCATCATATTTAACAAGCGATTGCCCGCGATCTTCAAACCACACCCATTCTCCACCAGTCCAGCCTCCCTTGACCAAGCAGCCTAGCGCTGCACATAAAATCGGCTGGGCCCGGAGGTCCTGGCCTTCGTCGATGATCAGAGAATCGAAAGCACCTTCAGGATTTTTCGCCAACCATGATTGAAGATCACGAAGACAGCCATCATGGTCACCGGGGTTGGCCTTTAACGCAGGGGAATAGTCTCGCAGAAGCGAGTGTACAGTACCGATAAATGATCGACCAGGCTTCATCCTCAACATGTTGATTGCTGACAAATGATCAGCCAAATGAACATTGAAGCAGATGAGGGCTACACGACGGGCGTCATCCTGGGACAGCAAGGAATGAAAACGGGTCTCGGCGATCAATGTCTTACCCGTTCCTGCCGGTCCGTGCACCAATAGTCGCGGAATCCCTTCCATTCCCCAAATCGCGTCGCCCTGCTCGGTCGTAAGTCGCACCAACTCTTCATCGGCGGCCTTTATGGCCGAACTCATCGACGGAACCGAGTTGAAGTTCGCGCGAAAGCAATCGATCAGTGCCTCATATTCCGCAGGACTGAGTCCAACCGGCTCAGGCCGCTCTTTCTTAGCCGCCAAATCCCGATCCTTCTCCCAGGCATATTGAGCCATGGATAGGACAACGTCCCTGGCATTGGTATCTAGCAGACGGGCTGAGTCGCACATCATCTCCCTTGGCCACGAATTAGGCGGAACTTTGTCGTGCGGAAGCTCGCAATCAGGGAGGTAGCAGCCCCAACCATGGGCGAGTTTATCGAGCAATTCTTCGGTACCCGGCCGAATGCATGCCAGTTTCTTGAGCGCATGCCAGGCGCTTTCTGCCTGCTGATAAGGAGATTCCTTCTTACGTCCGATCTCACCGTGCCGATTCTTGAAACACCACTGACCACCCTCGGCATAGACTTCCCCCCCTTTGACCTCGATCACCATGATGACCTTAGGGGAGATGAGCAAGAAATCGGCCTCACCTGAGCGTTTATAGGCATGCCGATGAACATAAACGGAGTGAAGGACGCTCCATTCGTCGGGAAGATCTTTCAAAACTCGGAATAACCCATATTCGGCTTCGCTCTTCTTGTAGTCCGGAGCGATATCAGGAAAGAATTTTGCCATAGGAAACGAATCAGGAAATAAAACCTGCGATACCGGCGCCACCGGTCAGGAGCGTACGATCAAGCAGAGCATTGAACAGCTCGCAGGAAGTTTCGGGCAACAGGCCGCAACAATGACAGGCGGCCAGGTTCATGCCTTCCGTGCCCTGCCCTTGCTCAGGCGAGGTCTCCGAGCAAAGCGGGTCGTTTGAACACCACTTGGCGGCCTCAAGTGCCTTGTCGAGCAGGCCAGACAGTCGCTCAGGGCTGCCCTGACGTACGAGGCCGCCCAGACTGCCTTCGGAGTCCGAAGATGATGTATAAATCAAAATACCTAAGCGCTGTTGGCCCGCCTCGGCGCCCTGGAGGCAGTAAAGGCGCTCACGAATGGATGAAGCTGAATAGCCTGACTCCATCGCTAGCTCGTTGATAAGCATGTGCGACAATGTGTGGAGAACGATAACCTGCGGAGAAGCAGGCAACTCTGTACGCTGAATGATCCGGCTACCCTTGGCCTTATGGAGGACGTGCTTCAGACGGGCCTCCAACGTTAGCTTATTCTTGGCGATCCAATCGTTCATATGCTGCGACTTAAACTCCAGGAAGATACCTTCGCCACGCACCTCATTGGCAGGTAGCCATTTCTTCCCTTCCGCCTCGAGCTTTAGTTCGCGGATCAGATTATCATCAAGAGGATATTCAATTCGGCTGAAACCCACCTGGGCAGTGACCATTCGCAGTCTCTTAACCAAAGTGACCGACTTAAGCCAATGGGCATGATGCTCAGGTACAGCGTCAATCTTCTCAGCCAGAAATTGGTCCCGGAAAGTGCCGCTCTGAGGCGGGCGAGAAAGTGCCGCAAACTCGTCGATCTTGATGTCAATGTCCGCCTCCTGGCCAGAAACCTCGGCTCGCTTCTTTTGAAGCGCTTCGGTTAGCTCAGCGGTGGTAAGATTATGCTTAGGGGCAAGGTGTGCCACATTAAGTCGAAACAGGTCATCGGCAGGATCCAGATCTTTGAACATCCCCCAAAGCGCGTTCGCCACCATATGAACATGACCAGAATAAGGCGGGATTGAAACGGCGCTCTCTCTGATCGGAAAATAGACATTGGTAGCGCCACGTTGGAGAACCTTAACAGTCTGCCCGCACTCCTCCCGCTCGCCGCCGACCCGCCAGGGCGTACCGCCCTGGCATTCATTCATGCGGACGCTCGAGAGAGCCGCCGGCATTAGCACGTCGCCGAGATCCCGCCCTGCGCCACACTGGCATTCTACGCGCATATCCGCGAAGGACGTGGAACTATTCGTCGAAACTAAACGAAGTTTTCCATTACCCTCCGGCGCGCTACAGGCCCGATCAGTGTGAGCCCAACGGAACCAAGGAAAATCATCGATATGACCCGCCGGACAGGCCACGACGATGCGCGATGGGAGCAACTGCTGGCCGGCGCAATTACGACCGGTGCATTTCTTCACGCTCTTAACAGGACCAAAATCAGCAAGTTTCGCTAGAGAATTGCATGACGGGCAGTAAGCCCAGGAGGGAAAGCGCCTGGCCGGCACCGAGGCAGAAGTGACAAACTTATCATCTGCAGGAACTGGAGTGAGTAATCGGTCCACCTTAAGGCGGCGCACAAGTCGAGGCTCTTCAACCTCCATAAGTTTGGACGAGTCCCAGCTGCTTTCGGAAATCATTAGCGACATCCCTGGCGCGTCAAAAATCGCCCCGATACCGAAGGTTTCGGTCAGTTGCGGACGGCGAATCTTAATGGTGGTCATGATGGATAATTATTGCGGAAGGACGGAGATCCCACACATGGCATCGACGTTGCGCATCTGATTCATGGTGGGGAATTCATTCGTGGGCTCGGTGAGGAGCGCGGTCTGCGCCTCAAAAGATATCAAGAGGTTGCCGGCAGCATCCGGATTGCCAGAATACGATAGGGCTGCGGTATATTCGGCCACCTTGCTAGCCCAGCGCTCAATGATCGAATCCAGGTGACGCGCGATGTCCTCGGCCTCCGACGCGTCTTGACGCGTAAAGCGGTCAAGCAGGTAAGCCCTGATGGCTTGAACCTCCGGCATATCAGGATCGAAGGCCGCAGCCCCCATAGGTCCGGACAGGCTCTTGACGGTATGGCGGGCAATAATGACAAAGGCTGCATGCAATGCACGCTCGCGCGCACGAGAGGCAAACGGGGTCACACTGGTCGCCTCGACCTCGGCGTAGAAACTGCCGTGGTAGCGCTGAAAGTGCTCATAGAATGAACGATCACGCGAACGGGTCGGGCTGTAGAGCATGAACACGAGGCCGGGGTGCTTTCGACCGACTCGACTGGAAGCCTGGATATACTCTGCCGTAGTCTTTGGCTGGCCGAGCATGAACATCAGGCTGAGTCGTGGGATATCGAGACCGACCGAGATCATGTTCGAGCACAGCACCGAATCAACGGCCGCGCCGGCCTCGAGACTGCTACCCAACTGGGCGCGGGTGGAGACAAGCCCCTGCTCATCGACTCGGCTCGTGAGCTCAAGAGGACTAGCGGGATTGCGGGGGCCCCTTGAGCCGGGAAGGCTGCCCAAGGACTGAATCAAAGAGCGCACATCGTCCTGAACACGCACAATAGCACCGCCAAGGTCACGCAAACTACAGAAATAGCCAACCGTCGTCCAATAGGGGTCCTTTACCGCGGGTGCGGCGTCAAGTTCTTTGGCGCCTTGCAACATGACGCCTACTGACTTGATCATAACACCCTGTGTCGTCTTGTTCGCGCCAAACATCCCGACGTAACGACGCGATTTGGTCACACCGGTGGATCCGCTTAGTTCACGAGCGAAGAAGGAATCGCGCGAGTCGATATAGGGAGGAGGAAACTGCACCACCTCCCGGTCAAACAGATTGGTGACCTGTCGACCGGCGTTACGGATGGTCGCAGTGGAAGCAATGATCTTCGGTCGGACTCCATCAGCCGACTCACATAGTTTATCGATGGCGGCCTCATAGAGGCCTGAAATCGTGCCCAGGGGGCCGCTCACCAGATGCAGCTCATCCTGGATCACCAGATCCGGCTTCATATTCGCTCCGTCTGTGGCAAATAAGCTTCCGGCTTCCTGCCTGAAGGCGAGTTGTGCAAACTTATCAAGCGTACCAATGATCAATGAAGGCCGCGCCGCGAACACCTCGTCATCCGCGACATGGACAGGAATATCGTTTTTGAAATCGCAGTCCTGATTCGGACATGGCAAGGCGATGCGCTTTAAACGCATGTCGACACGGTAATTGGCAGGCGCGATCGTCGTATTACACCAAGGACAAGATACGAGCTTACAAGGACTTCCCTTTCCGTCCATGGGCATGCCACGCTGGACGCTATTCAAAGCCTTCTTAGCCTCGTCGAAATTATTCGGGGTCGAGCCACCCCCTACGTACATGCCTATGCTGATCCTGGGGGTTGAGCGCAGACGTGTGTGATTACTACGCACATGCTCAGCAGCACAGATCATACGTGAAGCGCGGACAAACTGATCTACCGTAAGAAGTCGAAGCGTGTAGCGCATCATCACGGCGACACCGCCGGCGGTAGCAGCTCCACCAAGCGGCTTGAGGCGACGATAGAACAGCGTGAATGCGGTCAAAAGCAGGTAAGCCTCCGTCTTGCCACCACCCGTCGGAAACCACAGCAAATCGCAGAGTTTGCGGTCGGCTCCCTGCCGGTTCGTGATGCTCGTTAGGCATTGCAGCACAAAAGCCAACTGGAACGGCCGCCAGTTGCATTCGGAGACGGACTTAGCCTGAGCCGGATCGTAAGGCGTGCCCTGGGCCTTGTCCCGCTCCCACTCCGAGCGACGCATGACCTCGAGCATCACCTTATTGGCTAAGGTGAAAGCCAGCAGCGCATCTGCATCGGTCCGAAGGGCGGCGATCCCGGCAGATATGCGCGTAATCGAGGATGTGCAGCGGGCATACTGCGCTTCAGCCACGTCACGAAACTCCGCCGGAACCCCACCACTCCGCGCAAGCCTGGTCTGCTCGATCCATGCGGCATACTTAGCGGGAATCTCGGCAAGCAATGCAAGGGCGGCGGCGGTGTCATCGGCAGCCAATACGCCCATATTCAGATTGGCCGTACGATCCGTAGGCGCGACGAGCGGCAAGACGTCCGCATACGGCAGAAATTCAGCCCTGATCTTGCTAGGGGCGATCTCACCAGGCAGCCAGGATGCCGCGCAACCATGGCCAATAGCGTACTCTTTACTGTGCAGATGAAGCAGCAAGGCCTCCTTGCGGTCCGCATCCATACCGGTAATTCCACGCGAGGGACGCTCGACGAAAGCCCCAGCCGAAAGGGAAACATCCATATTTACCTGGAAGAAGGAGAGCCTCGTAACATTGACGTGGTTACCGGAGTCGCTGAAAAGGCCGTTCACCAGCGAAACCGTGACAGTACGAGTGCCGTCCACCGGTTCCCTGACTAACACGCGGAGGATAGCATCGGCGGGCATGCCATCCTTTTGAACATAGGATTCACTTCCTGTCGCCGCACAGGGGACGTCGAAGGAAAAGGCCATAGGCTCACGCGTCCAGGAGCAATCACGCCCATCTGCGGAGGACTCCCCTTGCCGATAACGTCCGAAGCCGCCCGAAACCTTGATCACCCGGGTATCGGCTGTAACGGTGAACGTGATGCCACAGCTAGACTGCTTGCGGATCTTGTCGGAGGACTCACGGGCAGCACCTTCACCGGAGCCTTCGTCAGGGCCATCATATTTCTCACTATGCCCAGTCTCCGTCACCTCACTGGCATCTGGCGGGAGATCGTCCGGAAGCTGCGGATAGAGCGTACCCGTAAGGTATTCGTTGCTCGGCTTGAAACGGCGCGCAATCGGTATGGTCTCGGTTTCTCCTTCGGCCGGACCAACAAGGTGCTTTCGGAAATAGGCGAGAAGTTCGTCCCGGCATTCGGAGGCGTTCTGGAGAGGCATTTATAAAAGAAATAGAAAGTATCCGACCGCCTCAAGGCCAGATCGCCTTGGCGAACCCTTCGACCTCAACATAACACCAGAGAAGACCGGCCGCCACCTCGGGCGGCAGGCCTTCCATTGACTCACAATCACCAGGGGTCGCCGTATAGACACCGCGTACCCAGCAGCCCTCCAGCCGAATCGGCAGAGGGAAGTCCCTCCCCCACCCTTGAACCGACTGACGAGTGGCCTGGATATCACGGGAAAACCAGGAGGACATCTCCCCGACCTTCTGCCCCGAGTTGCGATGAATGATTGAATAGATCGCCGTCGCCCCTTCTTGCCGGGGAGGACCAAGCACCAGGTCGACGATTTCACCACGCTTGCAGAGTTCGATCATCTTCGCCTGCGCCGTGGCAGCTTCCGCAATCGAAGGACACCTGACAAAGGAGACAGGGTCAACGTCCCCCTGAACCCCAACCTCGAACGCCCTGGTGCCCATCACGCGCCCCATCGGCATGCACTCCGCCCATCGGTCGCTCTTCTTGGATTTCCGGACCATCGGGCCCACCCCACCATCCAACCTGAAGTTCCTGACCTTGGCCCGTGACATGCCAACGAAACGCATTCGCTGATTATACCCAGGGGTTGGCTCTGCCTGCCCCTTCCATGGCACGTAATCAACGTAAGCGACCTCATCATACTCACGGCCCTTCGAACGATGGATCGTAGAAAAAACGATCGGATTATAAGACCCATCGGGGGCGGGAAGCGGCATGAACTGCTGGGCCCGGTTGAGGGCAATGACGACATCCCGGATCTTCGGATTGCTCTTCCCGCTGAAACAAGCGCGCCTCAAAGCAAGATGGGCGTCAGCAGCGAAAACGCCAGAAGGTAGCCTTGAGTTCAGCTCGCCTTCTAGGAGTTCCATGGTGATTTCAGTAGACTGAGGTTTCCCGAACAGTAACCGCCCCACCCAGGCAGGATGGGCCCAGTCACGCTCACCGCGGGCGATGACAACGGCTTCGCCGGCCAGGATGGAACGGCTAGCGGCAAGCAATACCTGACCATTGTTCGGACAGATCACAGCGCGGGATTGGCCGCGATCAGGAGTCGGCCAGGCAAGAGCCGTCAACGAGCCGGCCGACTGGGACTGCATCAGAACAGCGTCTAAACCTGCCTTGGCGGCCTCATGCTCCTCATCCATCAGCGATTCCCAGGGAACCGTGCAGAGCTGGACCAAACTTGGATCACTTGAGCGGTAGTAGTTGTTCAGCCGATGAATCTGAACAAGGGCAGGCTTATCACGACACTCGAAAACATTCAACATTTCCAGCGAAGTCGTCAGTGAGTCATCGTCTATAAGGCCAAAGTCATAGATCGCCTGGGCAGAATCGGCGAAGATCGTGAAACCCGCCTGGGGCATCTGGTCAAACAACGTCCGCATCATCTCCGCGCGCGGACCGATGATATCTTGAGCTTCGTCAACCAACACATGCCGATACTGGGTCACCCCACAATTATCTGGCTCATCCGCCAGCGCGAGGACCGCCCGCTTGACACGTTCATCGTAGGTTCCGGTCGCGTCCTCGCCGGCCTGCTGAAGCACGAGGCTGGCAAATGAATCCAGCGTACGAATCGTGACCGCCACGGCATTAGACCGTTCATCCAGCAGTCCGATACGGCGCCTGAGTTCATCCCGGGCTGCCCGGGAGAACGAAAGTACCAGCAACTCACCGGGCGAACACTGCCCCGAGTCGACGAGTCGGGCGAGACGGGAGACCAAGACGTGGGTCTTTCCTCGGCCAGGCCCCGCCTGGACGACGATATTGGCGTCAATCGGGGCATCGACGACCGCTTGCTGCTCGGAGTCCAGGGGCATCGTTCCACTTCATACATTTCTTATGAACGCACAAGGGGGAAGTAACCGACCAAAGGAACAACAACGAGCAAACCAATCCACGAGCTTGACGGCAGCTATCTAGATGGCAGCTTAAGGGCATGCCTAAAACCTTCATCGACCTCTTCGCCGGTATCGGCGGATTCCATTGGGCGCTGAAAGACTTGGGATACGAGTGCCTGCTCGCCGTCGAAAAAGACATTGCAGCACAAGAAGTCTACAGACGTAACTTCAAAGAAATACAACGCCCAGGTAAGGCGTGTCTCAATACGATTGTCGGGGACATCCGAGAGCTCACCAGGCATAATCCGGAAGATCAAGATTCGGAACTTAAACCTGATGAGTTATCCAAGCGACTCGAAGTTCAATACAAGATAAGCAGCGGAGAGGTGGGAATCATTTGCGGCGGCTTTCCCTGCCAACCCTTCTCAAAGTCAGGCGAGCAAAAGGGGGATCGAGATAAAACGCGAGGCACGCTCTTTCGCGACATACTACTGCTTACTAAGGCCTTAAAACCAGACTACCTCATCCTCGAGAATGTACGTAATTTGGCCGGAAAGAACCATGTTCACACACTCGCAACCATCGTCTCCTCGATCAGGTCGTTAGGCTATGAAATCGAGGACAAACCGATTATCCTATCTCCGCATCAACTAACCAAAAAATATGGCAGTCCACAAATCAGGGACCGAGTTTTCATCATAGCAAGACGCAATGGACTCCAAAAGGGTGCATCCCCCAGCAAGATCGCACAACATGTTGAGTCACTAAAAGCTTCAGGAAAAACGACCTGGGATGCCGGTTCCATACTTTGCATAAAAGAACGGAAAATAGATAGGCTCAACAAAACAGAGCGCTCCTGGATCAAGGTTTGGGAGAAATTCCTGAGGATAACTGATGGAATGAAACTGCCAGGCCACCCCATCTGGACAGAAGACTTTGAAAGGCCTGCCGATAAAGATAAAAAAATGCCTAAGTGGAAAAGACATTTCCTCGAGGCTAACCACGAGTTTTACCTCGAAATCATCAAGGACCCTAAGCGCAAGAAATTGATGAAGAAGTGGCTTAAACTGCTAAACAAAGAGAACAAGAAAAGCGAAAGAGAGGACGCGCGCATAATCCCCGCCTCAAGAAGGAAGTTCGAGTGGCAGGCAAACGGTGCATTTAGAGAAGGAGAAAAAAGGACTCTCAGCAAGTTGCTCATCCAGTTCCGACCCAGCGGCATACGCGTAAAACCGCCAACTCACTACCCTGCCCTCGTAGCAATCTCACAAACGCCGGTCATTGGCCCCCTCGTCGGCGCGGAGAAAGCACGAAAGCACTTCCGATACATCTCCCCCAAGGAAGCCGCCAGGCTTCAGGGGATGCTCCACATTGATTTCGGAGATCAGGCAGATTCCTTAAGTTACAAACAACTAGGCAATGCGGTTAACGTTAAAGTCATCAAATACCTGGCTGAGAGGCTTACGGGCGAAGTTCCCTGCGAAACTCCTTAGCCTGGATACCTCGGAGGTGCAGGATTTTATGACAAGAAGGACACACGGCGACGAAATCATTCCCCACAGGTAATCGGTTAACTGAATGCGGATATGGCATCGTGCAGTGCGCCTCCATTATGGGGTAGCCCAACCGCGCCCCCGGACTATCACCGCAGCAATAGCAGCAGGCATCAATCCCAAGATCAAGCCCCACGGGCAGCTTGCGCTCCGTCCTCAGATGTCCGGCCAAGCGGGCACGGCCCAGTTGCGAGTCGGGCAAGTCCGCCCCCTCCTTGACCAGCACAGCACGAAAAGAGTCAAATCTGGCCAAGACGGCATCAAACCAGCAGTTCGTGACACGAGCCCCACGGGCAGTCATGGTGCGTTCGTCAAAAGGAATGGCCGAATAATTACAGATCAACCGGCATAAGCCTACCTTGTCCCGGGTAACGGCCAGCTCCGTCGGGACGCCGACAGCAAGGGCGACTTCCCGGAAAAACTCCTTGGTGACCTGACCACCCCGGGAGACATGCCCCGGCCTGACAGTGATGCCGAGCAGGTCAGCCAGGACGACCAGGCGGGTGCGGGGGCGTTCTTTCCTCATGCTCGTAGCACCACCCTGCCGCTCATCTTACATTAGACAATATCTTTACAGCCCCCTCGGCCCGGATAGACATGAGCCCCCATATACCCATGAGCGAACCGCTTGAAACTGGCAGCATCGATGCTCGCCCGGACGCCGGCATTTTCAATGTCATCCGGCACCTCAATTATAAGGCGCAATATGCCTTCGCCGAGTACATCGATAACTCGATCAGCAGCTTTGAAGAGAACAAGGAAACCCTCCTTGCGCTAGATCCCAACTATAAGCTCCGGATCGACATCGAGGTAGGCCCTGAGGAGATCAGGATCAAAGACAACGCGGGTGGCATCCCCCGGGACCAATACGCCCGCGCCTTCAAGACCGCCGAGCGCCCGCCTGACCCAAAGAAAGGCCTGAATGAGTTCGGCATGGGCATGAAGACCGCCTCCATCTGGCTATCCAGCCACTGGACCGTCATTTCCAACGCCCTTGAGGAAACGGAAACGGGCACCGTTGTTTTCGACGTCCAGCAGATGATAGACAGCAAGACGACCATCATCAAACCCACCTGGAAGACCAAGCCGAATGCGAAGCACCACGGGACGACGATCATCCTAAAGGAGCTGAATCGGCGAATCGCCTCGTTACCGGCGATCAAGGAACATCTCGGTGAAATCTATCGCGGCTACCTCCGCAGCAAACTGGTAGACATCCGAATCTACCGCACAGGCGACAGTGAGAATGACCCCGAAAGCATCGTAGCCTTCGAGGAAATGAAACCCCTCGTCGCGAAGGCAGCCTACCCTAACGGCCCAAAGGCCGAGGTCACGTGGAAAAAAGACGTGCAGATCGCGCTGCCAGGCGGACAGACCATCACAGGAACCGCGATGGTCCTAGAAAAAGGCAGTACCGGCAAAGCCGGACTTTATCTCTTCCGCCGTAAGCGACTGATTATCGGCGCGAGCGACTCCTATCGTCCCTTCGAGATCTTCGGCCGATCGACTACCTTCGCCTATCAGCGTATCTACGGCGAGCTACACCTGGACGGTTTCGAGGTCACCCATACCAAGGACGACATCATCTGGGGATCTAACGGCGACGACGAGGAGACCTTCATCAAGGAGGTAAAGAAAGCGCTGCAGAATGGCGGACTCGACCTGCTAATGCAGGCCATGAATCACCGCGCGAAGAACATCGAGCAAAAGGACAAGCTGCGCGAGAAGGTAGACAAGGAAAACGAAGAGATCGAAAAAGAAATCATCGGAAAAAAGGAAGGCCTGACCGACTTCCCTGACGACGATCTCCCCCAAAGCGAGGAGGAATCCAAACCCGTCAAGGATAGCCCCCAAGCGCTGACCCCGACTTTTGAAGTCGAAAAAATCGGGGCCAGGGAATTCAGCTTCCCCATCGAAGGCACCCAATGGGTTTTCCAAATCTCCGTAGAGAAGAACAGCGCCGACACGGCCTTGTTCAAGACATCGGCCAAGCGAGAGACGGATCGAGAGGGAAACTGTAAGGTCAGCTGCAAGATCACCATCAACGCCAACAACCGCTTCGCCCTCAACTACCTCAACCGGAACGAGGAGTTCTACGAGGTCATCCTACGCTTCGCCGTGTCGAGTTCCTTCGCCAAAGCACGTTGCGATCAGGCCGGCCTTGAGTATACCAACGCCTTCCTCCGCTACATGAACGAAAGCCTCACCCTGCTCGACGGCAGCAATAAGAATTCCTAACATGACCTACGAGCCGAAACCTGGCGAGCTGACCGCGATTTTCCGCAAGGTTATTGATATCCCGGAGAACCAGAAAGACATCCTCATCGAAGAGTCCCTGAAAGTGATCAAGGCGGCAGGCCCGTCTTCACCCGGGCGCCAAAACGTCGGCTTGGTCGTCGGCTACGTCCAGAGCGGGAAGACCATGAGCCTGACCTGCGTGTCCTCACTGGCCCGTGATAACGGCTACGGACACATCATCATCCTCTGCGGGGTGACCAATGAGCTTTTCGCCCAGAATATGAAGCGCGTAGAGGATGACCTTATACTCCCTAGCAAGAAAAAGTTCTTAGCGAAAGATAACCCCCAAAAGACCGAAACGGACTTCTACCGCGGAAAGTTTACTCTCTGGAAAGATTCCAAGGGGAAGAACGCCACCGTGGTTACTTTCCTACTGAAGCACTCCAACCACATCAACAACCTGGCCACCTTGCTCCATAATATCGGCAAGGATGCCGAAGGGGTGCCAACCTTGGTGATCGACGATGAAGCGCACATGGCAGGACTCAACACCTCCTTTAGCAAGGAAGAGGAAAGCAAAGTCTACAAGGCCCTCAAGAACCTACGCTCCAAACTCCCAGACTATGCCTACCTCCAGTATACGGCGACACCGCAGGCCCCCTTGCTCGTGCATGTCGCCGATTGCGTAAGCCCTGAGTTTGCCGTCGTGTTGACGCCCGGCGATGGCTATGTCGGCGGCCGACAATTCTTCCCCGAAAAATCCAACAAGGAACTCGTCATCGATATACCAGAAAGCGAGCTACCGGAATCGAAGAACCCTGAATTACCAAACTCGCCGCCTGCAAGCTTCAAAGAAGCCCTCCAACTGTTCCTTGTCGGGGTGGCTGACAATCTTGCAAGAGATGAACGTGAGGCCGAGCGCTCTATGCTGATACATCCGCACAAGGAAACTAAATGGCATTGGCGCTACAGCGAACTCACCAAGGACTACCTAAATTTCGCCTACGGAACCCTAAAGGGTGACGATGAAGACGATAAGGCGGCGCTCATCAAGGAATTCAGCAAGGCTTACAAAGAACTACAGAAAACATGCAGGAAGTTGTGCGCCTACGATGATATCGTCGCATCGTTGCCCGAAGCCATTCAGCACGCCAAATCAGGCATCATCGTCGTCAATTCGACAAATAAGGAAAAAATCCAGTGGACGATCGCCAACATCCTTATCGGCGGCGAAATCCTCGGCGTAGGATTCACCGTCAAGGGACTAACGATCAGCTACATGTTGCGCACCTCGCCCAAGGGCCAGATCGACTCCATGCAACAGCGTGCCCGCTTCTTTGGCTATCGTGGCAAGGATCTGAGCCTGACCCGCGTCTACCTCTCCGAAGAGACCCATGCAGCGTTCCGCGATTACGTTAAGCATGAAGAAGGCACCCGCGAGGAACTTAAGAAAATGCAGAAGGCGGGCAAATCCCTCAAGAAGTGGCGTCGCCATTTCCTTGTTCGCGCAGGCATGCAACTAACACGCAAGTCCATCCAATCACTCATCACCATCAGGGCCGACGCGATGAAAACGATGCATCCGATGCAGCCGTACTTCAGAGCCGAGGAATACAACCTCGAACACCTCCAACTCCTGGACGAAGTCACCAAGAAGTGGGGCCTCAAGGAAGATAAGGGCACGAAGGCAAACTGGACGGATGCCCAGCGCCACTTGTCCACCTACGTCGACGCCGATCGAGCCCTCGACGATATTGTCGCCAAATTTAACTGGAGCGACGAAAACGACAGCGCGCGCTGGGACTCGAGTTTCTACCTTCTCAAACTGATGGTCGAAGAAACGAAGAAAGCCGGATCGAAGCCTCAATTCAAGGTTATGGTCATGCGCCCTTCCGCACGTGGCCAAGGTGAACGTGGTGTCACGACAGGTGCATGGGAATTGCTACAAGGTCGTAGTTCAGGCTACCCTGGCGATAAAGCCATGGCCGACCCCGAAGTCACGACGATCCAGCTCCACTGCTACACCTTCAAGCATGGACGAAACGGCAACATCCTCGGAAAAGACGTCGTCGTTCCTATCATCATCCCCGCCAAGTCAGACAAGAAAGCGATGGAACTTATCATCCAAGGATGAGTCGCCAAAATACTCGTGAATAAAATGTCAGACGAACCGAAAGAAAGAAAGTCATGGACCGATAGTGACCGCGCCTTGGCGTATGTAATGTTCTGGGCTTCGACTTCAGCAGGCAAAAAAGTTGGGGACAAGCAGTGCAAAATAATCGCAAGAAGCCGTAAGATAAATAGAACTGAAGGAAGCTGGTCGCGAAAACTCACCAATTACATACAGGCGGACAAATTCCTCAAAGGCGAAACGCCTAAGCCAATCTACACTGGGAACTCCGAGAAGGAAGAGTTCCCACGACTTGATGAGTTATGGAAACGGGACAGTGCAGCTGTTCTGAAAATTGCCTCCGATGAGATCGTAATACGCGACGAACAAGCACTATCTTTCTTTCAAGATATCGGATTTGAGCCTAACGCGCTCAACAGAGCCACGCCGATCGACTTCTCGCTAGTTACTCGCGACGACGTAATTTCAGCGACATCAATTTACACCAAGGGAGAAATCCCAGACGGCTACAAGGAGTCCATCGAATACGATTTAATTCACGACGAGAAACCATTCCCGCCCAAAGTCATAATGGGCATAGCCTACAAACTGAGAAAAGGCGAAATCATCTCAGGAAGCTTGTTTGATGGAGGAAAAAATACCCCTTGTTTTAAAAGATTTGAGGAACTTGGCTTCCAAATTGTACCTAAAATCAAAGCAAACTCTACCTTTATGCAGATCACTCACAGACTAACCTGCGCTTGCAGCGCTAAGCCCTTTACCATCCTCGCGGGAGGAACCGGCACCGGAAAAACGAATAGCGCCAGGATGACTGCGGCGTCCATCGCCGGCATGGACAATGTCGAGACTGTCGCGGTAGGCGCAGACTGGACCGACAACCGCGCACTGCTGGGTTATCGCAACCTTCTGGCCGAAGGCGGCAAGACCTACGTCGCACCGCCCGCCCTACGCATCATCCTCAAGGCCTTAGCAAATCCAGGAAAGCCCTACTTCCTGATTCTAGATGAGATGAATCTTTCGCATGTTGAGCGCTATTTCTCCGACTTCCTGAGCTCGATGGAATCTAAGGAAAGGCTGAAACTTCATGATTCCGCGCAAGCACTCTTCACCGAGGATGGCATCTTGGTAAGCGGCAAGGTCGACTGGCCGAAGAACCTTTTTATCATCGGTACCGTCAACATCGACGAAACGACCTACATGTTCAGTCCCAAGGTTCTCGACCGGGCACATGTCATCGAATTCAAGGTTTCTTGGGCAGAAATTGCCGGCGGCCTCGCAGGTGCAGCGCCCACAGACATACCTGCACTCAGCGCTGAACAGATCGATACATTCATGGGCGTGGCCCTGATTAAGGACAAGTCCCTCCCCCCTGAGGATCAGAAAACGTTGTTAAAGGTCCTGGAGGACCTGCACAACACTTTGGCGGGTTCTCGTTTTGTATTCGCACACCGAACCGCCCGTGAATGCCTAAACTTCATCGCGAGCACCAAGGCCTTAGCCAAGGAAGGCATAGTCACAGCTCCGGACACCAAGGGACTCATCGACCTCGCCATCCTTCAAAAAGCGCTCCCTAAACTTAACGGCGCTGCCGGAACACTGAGTAAAGTCCTAGATGTACTCATCAAGGTTTGCCAGACCCACGGCCTTACGCTCTGCAAGGAGAAGCTCGAGTCCATGAGTCGTCAGCTCAAGGCTGATCAGTTTGCGAGCTTCATCCAGTGAACGAAGCGCCGATCAAGTCCGAGTACGTCCTGGCTCAAATCAGCCATGATTACTGGATCTATGTCGGCACCAAACAGGCAGGTAAGACGGATGGGTTAGATAACCTGTTTGCCGAAGCCAAGAAAGAGCCCCGCCACTCACACCTCTCCACAAACCCTGAAGAGCCCTTGCTCTTTGGGCCAGCGACAGAAAACGGGAAGGTCTTTTATGCGGGAGCAAGCAAAGCCGACTTCCTCTGCCGCCTTCGGCTACTTGAAAATACCGACTACCATTGGGAAATCTTGTCCCATTCAAAGACCGGACCTTCCTTCATCCAGGAAGACAATCTACCAGTAGTCGATTCATCCTTAAGCCATGCCAAGCGGATTGGCGTACGCTGGGAGGCGGATGAACGACAGGCTAAGGGCATCCTCAGGTTCGGCAACTTTCTAGGCTCTGGCTGGATGGGCATCAAGGACGGACCGCAATTGCGCTTCGAAGTCATCTCAGCCAAATTGGCTTACGAGGAACAATACCTCGCCTTACTTAGCGACCTTACAAACAAATCGCTCGCCCTGCTTTTTGACCCAGAAGCCCCGACCCAAGGCAAACTCATCGAAGCCGACGGCGAGCAAAAGACCCCTCTAGAGAAGTTCCTGCTCTTGCAGGCTTCGCTACCACTGAACGAACTCAGGGCAGCGATGGGCATGATCAGAGCCCGCCCCCACTCCCAACTAGAATCGGACGACCGATGGATGCCGGCCAGCCTAGCTACGGGCACACATGCCATGGGCGACCCGATTGGCCGAATCCGCTGGGGCGTGAATAGCACAGGCAAACCCGTCCCGATGGAAGCCCTTGAACGAAAGCGCCGAGACACGACCGACACCACGCCCAACCGGTTCATCAAGCAAGCCATCGCCCAATTCCTCGACGCATGCCGCACCATCAAAGATGACCCCAAGCAGTTCGGGCAAAGGCTATCTAGCCTGGCTTCCGAACTTCATGCCGAATTCCAACAACAGTCGAGAATAGAGATCATCAAGAGCGCCGGCCGGCTGGCTAGAATCCCCCTCGAAAACCAAGTATTGCAAAAGCGAGATGGGTACAGGCATTACCTACGGAGCTGGGTCATCGCCAACAAAACGCTCTCGATCAAAAATCTTGATGGTAAAGGCGTCCTTTCGCCGACAGCTGAAAACAGGCAGGTTCCAGACCTCTACGAATACTGGCTCTTCTTCTTCATGGCCGAAGCGCTGGAAGATATGACGGGTGCGGAGGACTTGGACCGGAGATACGTCAAAGAACTCAACCCCGACGGCGCTGCGTCCATAACCCTCGCCAAGAGCGACGAACCACGACTCATTCTCAAGTTCGGAAAGGGAGAAACAGTTCGGTACGTAGCCCTTTATTACAATCGATCATTTAGCCCGGGGCCAGGTTACACCAGTTACTCGCTGACGCTGCGTCCCGACTACACGGTCGAGACATTCCCAGCTATTTATGGCGTAGGCTTCGAACACTGTCGCACATCGGCTGAAAAACTAGGCGAGATAACCTTTATCCACTTCGACGCCAAGTTCCGCATCGCCAACCTCGATTTGAGACGAGCTGGCGACTATGAGGGTGCAGACGCGCCTACGCATGACGATGACGCCAAAGCGGAGGATGTTTACAAAATGCACACTTACAATGAGGCCATCAGAGGGACCGCAGCCTCCGTGATCCTCTTCCCGGGAGATAGGCCGGCGGACGGAGGACTTAACCAATCCTTCGCTAAGTACCGCGAACTGATCCCAGGCGTCGGCGCTCTGGCTATCAGCCCCGGCAACCATGAAGTCAGGTCCAAGGCCTTGAAGGCTGTCAGGACATATCTCTCGGAAGCGCTGCTCCTTGCGCCCAAGGGACAGTCCGCCTACGCAAAGATGCGCGACCGTGAGGCGATGGAATTACCGGAACACAAAGAGTAGTTCAAATCAGCATGACTGACACCGGCAGCCTCAGATCCTCTCGCCGGACCTATGCTTGATCAGGCTATCCTTGAATCCCTTGGCGAACTTCTGGGCTGTCTCATTGAACTTCGTGTCGGCCAATCGCGGCAAGAGCTCCTCAAGGTGCTG
>JACCED010483203.1_pt1 | contig 18465 bp, 15 predicted proteins | sample 7455021 | NCBI WGS metagenome assembly JACCED01 (sample SAMN15323456, study PRJNA562643) | freshwater metagenome | isolation source: river surface water | place: USA:Blue River Watershed | collected 2017-08-19 | reverse complement strand
CCAAAGAGTATTTGCAGTTGTTTGATGATTCCCTGCCCGCACAACACGGTAGCAAGTGGGCCATGGTGAAGATGTACCTTACGGGTAAAGGTAAACCGTCATGGGATTACCGAACCACCATCCCTTACCCAGAAGTTTTAACACCGTATCGAAGAAAAACTGGTGCTGATCTATATGCACTCCTCGGTATTGACCGCAAAGACCGAAAAGCTCGTGATGCGGCATGGCGGCGAAATTTTGAATTCTTTGGTGCACCAACTGTCATATTTGTATTTGTACACGATGGTCTAAAGCAGTTCGCTGCACAGGATGCCGGATTTATGGAACAAACCTTGATGCTTTCTGCACTCGCAAACGTCCTAGGTACCTGTGCTCAATGTGCTATTGCGACATGGGCAGGTCCGGTTCGTAAAGAATTTGATATTCCAGAAGGATATAAATTCATCACAGCTATATCTGTTGGATATCCAGATGATCATATTGTTAATACGTTTAATGCAGGTCGAAGAGAAATAGATCGCCAAGAAAAATCTTTTTGATTTGCGAGCTTTAATTTCGCTCGAGAGCCGCATAAACAGCAATTCCAACTACTGCTGATAGCGGAATGCTCACATCTACGAAACTCAACTTCTCAGCGATAGGTCCAACAAAATCGACAGAGGAGATTCCAGTAATACCTGCTGCACTTCCAGCTATCCAAGCAAAAGTTGCTTTCAGATTCCAGCCTGCTGTAAACCAATAACGACCACCATGTTTACGTTGGTTGAAGACTTGCAAGTCCGCTTGATCAAATTGGCCTTTATGACGCCAATATCCGAACAAAGTAATTGCGCCCCATGAAGTTGCAAGACTGGTCAGAAATAGAACCGAATTAGTTACTGCAGCTTCTGCGTCATAAACAAATCGTCCAAGAAAAACTAATGCCAAAGAAATGACTGCAACTAGAAGTGTTGACTGAAGTCTCGATAACTTGGGCAGAATCGCATCCATATCCAGACCCATGCTGTAAAGGTTTAGACCGCCTTGGCCAAGGCTTCCAATAAATCCAAGAATTAAGATTGGAATCAATAACCAGCCGGGAGTTTCACGTAAGAGACCTGTAACCAAACTAAATTCATCAAATGCGCTGACCGAAACAAATGCTCCAAAAAGTGTTGGAACAGTAAGTCCGATGAACAATCCCCAAAAAGTTGATTTGAAAACTTCTTTTGAAGAGTGACGTTCTGGTGATACATACCGAGACCAGTCACCCGCAAGAGTTACATAAGAAATTGGTCCAGCTGCACCAGCGGTTAACGCCGCCAGCATCCAAGTTGGAGTCAAATCAACTAATGCATAAAGTTCTGGAGTCCCAGCGTAGCTAGCATCAAATAGTGGCCACAATGCAAACACAACTAACATCATTGTTATTCCAATAATCGGCACAATTAAGTTGTTTAGCTTTAACAAGATTTTGTAGCCGTAAATTGCTGCGGCAATTACAGAGACAGATATGACGATGTAACTGACCGAAAGTTCCAGAACCGATTCACTTGAAAGTTCGTAGTTGCCAAGGCGAGCCCAGACGCTTGCGAGTGTGTCGCCACCTGTCCAGATCGCAAGTGCAATGTATTGAAGGCAGAGTAAAAGACCAACCAAAGAGGCGATAAGCCGACCTCGAACGCCGAAAAATGCGCCAGATGTGACTGAGTTGTTTGTGGCGCTGCGAAAGCCCAAAAGCCCGGCCCCAGCCACCAGCAGGCTGCCTACCAAGGTTCCAATCACAATGGCTGAAACTGCTTGCCACCAACTCAGCCCATAGAGAATGGCTAGCCAACCGAAGACCATCACGCTCAAAGAGAGATTCCCACCCCAAAGCATCTTCACGATGTCGCTTGGTTTGGCTGTGCGATCTGATTCGGGAATCGAATCCACACCGTAAGTCTCTAAATTTGAATCATTTGCCATTGCTACCTCCGCAACGAGTTTATGAGCAATTTTGGGCAATTCACTCCTTATTCGGCGACATTTTTCTGGCAAATTGTCAGGGCACGTCAAGAAACTTAATTCTTCTCCAAAAGCATGGAAACGAAGGTAATTTAGTTGTAAACCGTTCCGTGACCATTTACTTTGTAGACGCGAACGTAATCAATATAAGTCTTTGCTGTTGTCCAGTTGCCCCAGAAGCCACCAAAACCGCCACCTATTGGACCGATTGCATTGTTCAAAATCAAGAAGTATGGCTTGTTTCCTGGCCAGTTTGCACTTCTTATTGTGTCTTTAGTTATCGCCCAGAAAGCGACACGGTCGACGTAAAGAGTCATTTGATCTGGTGTCCAAGCCAATCCAAAGGTGTGATAGTCCTCGTAGAAGTTGTATGACTTAACTGTTTCACCCCACTCATACAAGTGACCACCACCGCCATCTGCGTAGTGCAATGCAGCTGAGTTTCGTTTTGGTTGGTGTCCACCTTGCTCAGCAATATCCATTTCACCTGAACGCGGCCAACTTACGCTTGTGATGTCTTGGCCCAACATCCAAAATGCCGGCCAGTTGCCTTCGCCCTGTGGCATTTTTATTCGCGCCTCTATGTATCCGTACTTAAAGTTGACTTTGCCTTGTGTATCAAAACGACCACTCGTAAATGCACAGTTTGCACCTAAACAAGTAGCAGGTGCAGGAGGGGCTGAATTAACTCGAGTTGTTGTGATGACGGCTTTGCCATTCTCAACCGAAATAGCTTCAGGGATGTACCACTGCGACTCATTGTTATGGCAAGTGCCACCGCCATTAGCGCCACTATGACCGCAGTAGCGAGCCGTCCAATTGTCGGTATCAATCGAGCTTCCGGCATTGAATTCGTCAGACCAAATCATGTTGCCAACTGTGAATCCTCCAGAAATTTCGGGTGTTATTTCAGATTCTGGCTGAGCAGGTGTTGTTATCAATCGTGTGACAGTCTTTACTCGATAGTCCTTGGAAGTCTGCCGTAATTGAAATCTGTATGTTGTTTCGCCTTCAAGGCCCGTGATTTGGATCGGGCTTTTCAAAGTCTTAGTCCAATTGCGTCCATCAATTGAATAATGGATTGCTCGAATAAGTTTTGATTTTGCAGAGTCTTTTTTATATTTGACAACTATCTTGTCATGAGAAGGAGTACTAACCTCAGTAATTGTTGGTGCTTTCAATTTTGCTGTGTATGGAGCAAGAGCAGTAGAAGGAATAGTTGCAAGCACTGAAAATAAAGCAACTAGAGTGAACAAGAATTTAAATTTCATCTTCAAATTTCCTTCTTACTGTTTTTGTGGTTCTAGCGAAAAGTCCCCCGGATTACCCCGAGGGACTTTTCGCTATGAGAGTGAAACGAACCTAGGAGACCTTCACCTTTGTTGAGTCACTGAACACGACGGTTGAGCCGCCTTCATTTGTTGCAGTAACACGAACACGGATGAACTTGCCCTTTTGAGCAGCCTTAAGAGTTAGCTTCTTTGCAGTTGCACCATTGATTGACTTGCAATCTGCTGGCTTAACTGAAGGGTTGTTTGTGCCCTTCTTTGTGCAAGCAAACCAGCGGTAGGCGATTGTTTCTTCACCTTGTCCTGAGAATGCGTATCCCTTTGCAGTTAGAACTTTTCCAACCTTTACAGAACCGCTGATAGCAGGATTCTTTGTCTTGACTGGAGCAGAAACTAGAGAAGGCAGTTCAGCACCATTGAGACCAATGTTGTCGATTGCATAAATCTGACCTGAAACCGCTTCAGTACCGCTTGCTGCTGATCCGAAGTTTGGAATCAAAACAACTGTTACGTAGTCAACATCTCCATTTAGATCAGAGATTGTTTGGGTGTAGCGATTCCAGCCCGGAGCTGCATCGAAAGAAATTTCCTTGTTGATGTTTGGGTCTGCTGCTTCAACCTTTAGCAAAACGCTAACGTCATCGGCTTCTGGTGAATATAGATCGAATTCGATAGTTGCTGATGTGCCAGTTGAGACTCGGCGATCATCAAATTTTGCAAGAACTACACCAGACCATGCCTGACCATTCTTTGGCAAAGCCAAAACTTTTCCTGAAGCACCATCAATTGTGCTTCCGTCAACGATTGATGAAACCATTCCTTCGAATGAACCTTGTGGGTCACCATCTCCATTTGTTCCGGCAGCGTCTGCACCAATTGCATCGCCATCTTCGAATGTGATTAGTGTTTCAGTTGCAGGCAATGTGTTTGCAGCTGATGCTGGATTGATTGCAACTAGTGCGCCCGCGCCAACAAGTGACAAAGCGCTAAGTAGAGCGAAGAACTTTGTTCCTAGCTTTGTTGTTTTAGCCATTGGTTTCCTTCCAAAGAGGCCGAATGAATTTTGGTCGTGCTCACACACGTAGGCGAAAAATAGCCCTGAAAGCGGTTTTATGGAAGCGGTTTCACGAGCCAAAATTGCAGGTGTTGTGAAACCGTTATCAAGTTGCTCGAAAGAGCAATTAGTGGGTGATTAGCTCGCCCAAGCCATTGACTGAGTAGTAGCGAACATAGTCGATGGTGAACTGACTTTCCATGAGGTCAAAGTCGATGAGCCCGCCCCAAATGCCACCCATGGCTAGATTCAAAATCAGGTACTGCTCTGAGTCGAAAACCCAGTCAGCATCCACTTTCTCGTATGTGTAGTACTTCTTGCCATCCACATACCAGTCGATCTTGTCTTCGAACCATTCAATTGCGTAAATGTGGAAATCTTCGGTTGTGCTTGGGTTAGTAACGCTCCAGTTTCCACCACGCCCAGGGCCGGATGAAAGCGGGCCATGAGCGGTACCCCAAAGACCGCCTGGCCAGGATCCTTTTAATTCCATGATGTCGATTTCGCCACAGAATGGCCAGCCCTCTTCATCAATATTCGCGCCCAGGGTCCAGACTGCTGGCCAAGTGCCTTCACCTTTTGCTCCCTTGGCGCGTACCTCTAGTCGTCCGTGTAGAAATCCGAACTTATCTTTCGTCACAATCTTCGAGCTAATCCAGTGGCAATCGCCGTAATAGCAATCGTAGTTTGATGCACCAGTCTTGGTAGCAGTAATTACTAATTGGCCATTGCCATTTAGTTTTCCTTGTGAATTCAAGTAATACTGACGTTCTTCATTTCCCCAACCAGGGTTATCAAACTCAGGAGCACTTCCGTCCCCCTCTTGCGCAGTCCAATTGATTGAATCAGCTGTTAAGCCACTTTCACCAGAAAATTCGTCTTGCCAAAGTAATTCGTATTTGCCAGAAAGAATTCCGGTTTGAATAAATTTGCGAGGTGCACTGATTGTTTTGGTTTTAAAGCCAGATTTCATCAACGTGAATCTTGCGGTGACAAATTTTCCACGATCTGCAGATTTCAATACGTATGTGGTTTTCGTTGCACCTGCAATTGGATTACCTGCACGAAGCCACTGAATCTTCTTTTTTACTCCTGCAGTTTTAACTCTAGGCAAATTAACTTTGAGTGTGGTTTCTTGCAAGTTTGTGAACTCGATAGAAATGGAACCGCTAGTTGCAATTTTGGCTGCAGCTGATGCCCCACTTATTTGGGACAGCGAAATTGCAATTGCAATTGCAAACGCAGCGATTCCATTTCTATTCGAGATTTTCATTATTACTACTTAACCTGTGCCTTAACGGTTTTCTTAACGCCATTGCAGATTACAACCACAGTGTGCTTGCCCTTTTTGAGTTTAAAGGTGTAGGTAATTGTGGTTTTGTTAGCAGCCGGAGTCTTGGTGTACTTCTTACCGTTGATTGTAATTTTCACAGATTTTCCGTGAGGGTTATCAACTTTTACTGACACTTTTCCTTTAGCTGGTGTGACTTTGATTGCAGTCTTTGCAGCTGTTGGATCTGTGTAGAAGTGGAATTCCACCATGTCAGCGGCAACATTGCTTGCTCCGGTCACAGTTGGGAATACCTGTGAGAAAAGCGCACCTGTGTCTGCGGTTAAGAATTCATCAATCCAAGATGTTGGCTTGGCTTGACCAGTTAAATCAGTACTACGAGCCTTGAAAAGTACGTTACCGAAAGCATCGGTTGTGCCTGTCCAAACTGCCTGATCTGCATCAGCTGCAGCAGATGTGTTAGTTGCAGTCACGCCGTCAGTCAATTTCGCGTTGCTTCGACTGTTTGCTTTTCCAACACTGAGTGTTACTTCTTGGCCAATAACTGGGTAACCGTTTCCATCAACAATGTTGTAGGTCAGGTTGATACGACGTGATGCCGGTGCATACTTTTGGTAGAAGTGCAAACCATCTGTGTACCAGTCGTTGGTCACAGTGAATAACTCTTCTAAATCTGTACGACGGACAGAATTTGTGTCTTCAAAAACTGGTGTTGCTACACGAGCAAGCACTTCGTTCATGTCGTAGGTAGGTTCGCTTGGTTCTTTGTAGAAGTGAATTTCAGTCATGTCTGCTTGGTCAATTGTTTGTCCAAGAACTTCTGGATAGATTTGAGTGTACAAAGAAATGTTGCAATCAAAGTTGCTTGGTTCACCACGTTCAGTGAATGAAACTGGCTTTGGTTCACCACACATATCCTGAGTATCTAGGCTTTCCATTGTGAAAGTCACAAAACCAAATGCGTCAGTCAATGCGTTAACCTGCAATTGATCCAGTGGGGCTTTGTCAACGCCATCAGTTGGACCTTGACCGTTTACTTTGACGATTGAGTTAGCTACTGAGTAACCCTTATTAACGCGCAACTTAACGTTTGTGTTTGCAAGTGGTTCGTCAGTATCAGCATCAGTTACTAAGTAAGTGAAGTGAATTGTTGAGCCAGCTGGCGCCCAACCTTGACGGAAGGTGAAACCTTCAGCAAACCAGTTCTGACGAACCCAGTCAGCTTCCATTTCGGTGTCGCGCCAAGAATTTGTGTCGTCTAGTTGTGGAGTGATTAGGCGAATCTCCACATTTTCCGGCAAAGCACTTGCAGCACTAGAAAACGCTGGGATTGTTGCGAGTGCAAGCAATAGCGAAATCCAAAGTGCAACTTTGCGACTTACTTTTTTCATTTCATTTCCTAACTGATTGTTGAAATAAAGCTTTGGGCTTAGCCCTTGACTGCGCCATCCATAACGCCTTGAACCAACTTGCGTCCAACCAAGACGAATAGGAGTAGCAATGGAGCGGTCGCCATGAATGCGCCACCGAGATTCAGTGCGTAGTCGAGTACGTAACTCGCCTTCAACTGATTTACCGCAACCTGAGCGGTGAAATTGTCCGGACTTGTTAAAACAAGCGTTGGCCACAAGAAGTCGTTCCACGAAGCCAAGAATGTAAATAAGCCAAGTACAAAAGAACTTTGACGAATGATTGGTAGAACCACATGCCAGAAAGTTCTGAGAACACCAGCCTGATCGATGCTGGCCGCTTCGAGTAGTTCGTTTGGAACTTGAGCATCAATAACCTGCCGCATCCAGAACACACCAAAAGCGGAAACCAGCGCTGGAACAATCAAAGCAGTGAGGCTGTCAATCCATCCCAGACGAGAGACCATGATGAACAACGGAATGATGCCAAGTTGACTTGGAAGCATCATGGTTCCGATGACAAACAAGATCATGAACCTGCGACCACGGAAGTTGAGCTTTGCAAATGCAAAGCCAGCAAGTGCAGAGAACAACACCTGCGCAACCGCTACCGTGACACCAACAAACGCAGTGTTGAAAAGTGCACGAGTGAAGTCAACAACCTCATAAACGTGACCAATCACGGTTAAGAATCTTGGACCTGGGGTCAAAGATGGTGGCATTTTTGAAATTTCTTCAGTGCCGCTTGATGCAACTACAAACATCCAGTAGAAGGGGAATACTGAAAGGAAAGTAATCAAGCCAAGCGACAAGTAGCCACCGATTCTTACTCGGTGCCAACCTGGGGCAAAGTCATTGCGGAGGAAAGGCATTTTCATCGTGCGTCCTCACTTGCTAGTCGGCGAGTAATCGCAAAGTTGATTAGTGAAATTATCAAAACAATAACTGTGATTGCGATACCAATTGCTGCACCGTAACCCCAGTTAATGTTTGTGAACGCCTGCTCGAACAAGTAAAGAGTCAAGGTGGAGAACTGACGATCGCTACCGCCAGTTGCACTACCAAACACGAGAGGTTCAGCAAAGACTTGCAGGCCACCGATGGTTCCAACGATCAATACGAAAGTGATTGTGTTCTTTAGCTGTGGCAAAGTCACATAACGGAATGTTTGCCAGCGGCTTGCACCGTCGATTGAAGCAGATTCGTAAAGTTCGTTCGGAATCGCCAACATCGCTGCCAAGAAAATTAGCGCGTTGTAACCAACCCAGCGCCAAGTAATCATGGTTGCAATTGCAATGTGACCCGGAATTGTTTGTTCTTGAAAATCAATATTGTCAAAACCGAAAAGTCCAATAACCCAGTTGATCAAACCGAAATCGCGACCAAATAGCTGTTGGAAGATAATCGCTACTGCAAGAACAGAAGTGATGTTTGGTACCAAAAGAATTGTTCGCCAAAGAGTTTTTGCACGCAAAGTTGGATTGCGCAAAATTGATGCCAAACCAATTGCCATCGCCATTTGTGGGAAAGTAGAGAATGCCCAAATGCTAAAGGTGTTCTTTACCGATAACCAAAAGTTCTCGTCATGCCAAAGTCGAATGAAGTTGTCGGTTCCAACAAAGACTTGATATGTAGGGTCTAGTGGATCCCAAGAGTAAAAAGCGATGTAAACCGAGTAAACAACTGGTAGTAAACCAAAAATGATGAACATGATGAAGAACGGTGCAGTGAATAAGTAAGCCCACCGGCCATTCAATGAACGAACACCATTTACTTTTTCAGCTTTTGGTTTTTTATTTTGTGGTTTCCATGGAGAGGGAGCCGCAAAAATGCGGCTCCCCTTTGTTGCTTGTTGCGTCATGCTTAGCCGCCAACTGCGGTTGCAATTTCAGCAAGTGCCTTCTTCCATGCTGCAGCTGGTTTTTGCTTACCAGCCGCGATGCGAGCCAATGCGTTTCCGAAGGCGCTGTCAATCGCGCGTTGTTTCTTGCCTTCAAAAATTGGCTTCAGTTTTGAAACACCCTGTGCGTAAATCTTTCCGATTGGTGCGTTGTTGAAGAATTCAGATTTGAAGTTCAACAATGCTGGATCGTCGTACAGAGTGGTTGTGGTTGGGAAGAATCCGTAGGTCTTGAAAACCTTTAGCTGTTGAGCAGGTGCCAAGTACCACTGGATGAAGTCCCATGCAGCTTGACGATTTGCAGGATTGCCAGAGGTAGGAATTGAAAGTTGGGTTCCACCTTGGTTTCCGCCACCACCAGGAATAGCAGCGACATCCCACTTACCAGCTGTCTTTGGTGCTTGTTGCTTGATGTAATCAAGCATCCAAGCTGGTGCAAGGATGACAGCAAACTTGCCTTTTGTCATACCTACGTTCCAGTCAGAAGTGAATTGACCAACACGAGTTCCGATTTTCTTATTTAGTGCAACAACTGTTGCATCGAATGCATCTTTAACGGACTTGTTCTTCTTGTAGATCAATACACCGTTTGGAGTGTTGTTGTTGCGGTAGTACTTCTCTTTACCTTGGTTTAGTTTCGCAGCGAAGATTGTTCCTGCGTTGTCCATAAATCCAAGTCCAGCCTTCTTTTCTTTGGCTGAAAGAGAGTTCATGTACTTCTCACCGACTGCAATAAATTTGTCCCAAGTCGGCCATAGCTTTCCAACTGCTTCTCGATTAGTTGGAAGTCCAGCTTTTTTGAACAAGTCTGTGCGGTATGCAACTTGAAGTCCGCCGACATCTGTCGGAATACCAATTACTGAACCGTTGTATGCCACGCCATTTGCCCAGCGCCATGGTAGGTAATCTTTTTTAATTGTCTTGGCACTCTTTTTGCCAACAGTTGTTTTCATGTTTCGAAGATCGACGAAGCATTGTGGGTATGAACGCCAGTAACCCGAGTATGCAATTTCAATTGCTGTGATGTCAGGTCCACTAGAACCAGCAGTACATGCGGTTACAAGGTCGCGTCCATTTAGTGGATCCAAATCTGATTTCTTAATGTCGAGGGTGATTTCAGGATGTAGTGCTTTGTATTCACGCACTAGTAGTGGCTGAATAACGTTACCGAACGTCCAAATCTTTAAAGTCTTTTCACCTGCTGCTTTAGCTGGTGACAAAGCTGTGTTTGATGCGATTAGTGATGTAGCCACTAGTGCGGATACCAAAAGTATCCGGAGTTTTGCCGACATTGACTCTCCTGGAAAATTGGATTTCAATCTTATGAAATCGGTTTCTTGTGTGTATAGTTAATCGTGAAAGCGATTTCTTGGCAATACTTTTTAAGAGTACGCCTTGGAATTGTTACCAAGTCGTCACCAATGCGGAATCTGCAGTTTGCAGATACTGTTTTGGCAGTTTAATCAACTCGAGGAGCAGAAATGAGTCGCAGCAAATTAGCGATAATCACGATCCAAACAGCCATTTTGGCTCTCATTTCAATTGCATTTATCCCTAATTCAAATGCCGCCTCAGCACCACTGGCTAAGAAATACCTGTGGCAGGTTGAATTCAATGGCAAAGCCGGACAGGCGCCCTCGAGCAAGTTTTTCAAATTTAACACCGGTGGCGGTGGCTGGGGTAACTCCGAAGAGCAGTTCTACGTGAATACCCGAAAGACTTCTGCAACCGACGGCAATGGAAAAATGGTTTTCACTGCCTCCAAGATCTCATACGACTCCCCGAGCAGTGACAAGTACTTCCCCTACAAGTACAAGAGCGCTCGTATTTACACCAAGGGCAAACTCAGCTTCAAATACGGCCGAATGGAAGCAAGAATTAAGTTGCCTGCGGGTGTTGGAACTTGGCCAGCATTCTGGATGTTAGGAACTGATATCAGTTCAAACACTTGGCCTGACTGTGGCGAAATTGACATCATGGAAGCAAAAGGATCGCTACCTAACACCACTTTTGGAACCATTCATGGCCCTGGATACTTCGGTGGCGGAGGAATTTCTGGTGGCACAACTTTGCAAACGCCTTTGACTGAGGGTTATCACGTTTATGCAATAAATTGGAAGCCGAATTCAATCGAGTGGTACATAGATGATCAGCTTTATCACAGTGTCACAAAAGATCAAATTGCATCCGAGTGGGTATTCAACAAGAGATTCTTCTTGATTCTGAACCTAGCAATGGGTGGATTATTTACTGGAGAAATTGATCCATCAATCGAAGAAACCAAGATGTACATTGACTGGATTCGTTATTCCAAGTTCGATGGATGGGGACAGGTTTACTACAAATAACCCTATAAAAATAAGGGTTTTTGTAACTATGGGTGAATTACTTCACCGACTCCATCAATTGAGTAAACGCGAATGTAATCAATTGCAAGTTCTGCATGGTTTAGCTCTGGATCAATTGGACCTGTGAAATTTCCACCCATTGCAAGATTTGTAATGATGTAAAAATCGTGGTTGTAAACCCATTCAAGTGGAGCAATTTCTTCTGCTGTATTTTTGTGGTACATCACGCCGTCATAGAACCAACGGATTTCATTTGGCAACCACTCAATTGCAAATTCATGATACTGATCAAACAATTCATCTGGAGATTGGAAAACTAAACCTTTTCCGTTATCGCCAAAATAACCAGGCCCATGCAAAGTTCCGTAGACAGAGTGCGGTTGATCACCGCGACTTTCGACGATATCAATCTCACCGCATTGTGGCCATGGAACTGTTTCGATATCGGTTCCGAGCATCCAAAGCGCCGGCCAGGTTCCTAAACCGGACGGCAGCTTCAAACGTGATTCAAATCTTCCGTATCGAAAATGAACTTTGCCCAGAGTCGTTAATTTTGCGCTCGCCCATTCAGCTTTTCCGTAATACGCATCTGGCTGTAAACCTTCTGGTATTCGATCAGCTGAAATCACTAGATTGCCATTGCCATCGCATGCGACATTCTTGTCTGTGTAGAACTCCCGCTCCTGATTTCCCCAGCCAGGAATCCCGTATTCAGAGCCGTCACCAAGATTGAAATTCCAAACAGCAGGGTCTGGAAGTGTGCCGCTTGGTTCGTTGAAATCTTGTTCCCAAATTAACTTGAGTTCAGGTTGGCTCATGGCTTTGCCTTTCGTGAAGCGGGCTAAAAAGTATCACATAACGATTTCATCAAGAAACCGATTTCACACCCATATTTCTTGCAGTTTATGCTCGACGGACCTAGCCTACGGCAGGTGAAACCGATTTCACGGTTCACCGAAAAAACCGCTTTCCGCAGGCCAAACTTTCGTCAAGGAGCTTCCAAAGATGATTAACAACTTCCCGGCAGACTTCAAATGGGGCGTTGCAACTTCAAGCTACCAAATTGAAGGGGCGACAAACAAAGACGGTCGCGGAGTAAGCATTTGGGACACATTCGCAGCCACACCAGGGAAAGTTGTGAACGGCGAAACAGGCGATTTGGCATGCGATCACTATCACCTTTTCAAAGAAGACATCGCACTAATGAAAAAGCTTGGTGTGCAGACATACAGATTTTCAATTGCCTGGCCGCGACTTTTCCCGCAAGGCGACAAAGTGCGCGAACAACGCGGTTTTGACTTTTACAATCGTTTGATCGATGAACTCATTGCCAACGGAATTGAACCAATGGCAACTTTGTATCACTGGGATCTTCCACAAACTTTGCAAGACCGTGGTGGTTGGGCAAATCGTGAAATCGTTGATCACTTCGTTGACTATGCGACTAGTGCAGTTGAAGCATTTGGTGATCGAGTTTCAAACTGGATCACAATTAACGAACCATGGTGTGTTTCATGGTTAGGTTACATGCTCGGTGTTCATGCACCTGGTGTTCAAAATCTAGATCACGCAATTGCAGCTTCACATCACACAGCTCTTGCTCATGGTTTAGCCACACGTGCAATGCGTAATGTGAATCCAAACTTCAAAATTGGTATTGCGCCAAACATGACCAACTACCGAGTTGATGATCCATCAAATCCAGAACTAATGGAATTAAGTGGGTTGATGGACTCGCACATCAACCGCTGGTGGATTGAAGCTTTCACTCATGGCCAATATCCAAAGAATCTTGCAGACTTTTACGGTGAGCGCCTCCAAAAATATGTTTTGCCTGGAGACATGGAGTCACTAAAAGTGCAAACAGATTTTCTTGGCATCAACTATTACAGCGACTCATTCATTGGAACTCCGCGTCCAGAAGATAAGCCGATGTCTGAGGGTGGACTTTTCCCGTTCCCACAACGTTCAAATGGAACGCCACCAGAACCACACACAGATATGGGTTGGCCAATCACTCCAAACGGAATGCGGGACTTGTTGGTTCGCGTTTCAAAGGACTGGCCAAGCATTAAAGAGATTGCAATTACTGAAAATGGCGCTGCATATCCTGAAGGGCCGGACGAGAATGGCGAAGTTCAAGACCATCGCCGAGTTGAATTCCTCGAGTCTCACATTGAGGCCGTAGGTCAAGCCATCTCTGAAGGTGCTCCAGTCAAGCGCTACTACGCCTGGTCGTTTATGGACAACTACGAATGGGCTGAGGGCTACGCCAAGCGCTTTGGAATTGTTCACGTGGATTTTGACACGATGAAAAGAACTCCAAAAGAGAGTGCGAAAGTCTTCAGTTCTATAATCCACTCTCACAGTTCGTTCTGGGAGACTGTCAGTCAGAGTTAGGGGTGGAAATGGCTTATTCAGAGAAGCCAAAACCAACCTACTCAGAAATTGCTGATGTTGCAGGTGTCTCCGAAGCAACAGTTTCCCGAGTTCTAAATGGTGACGAACGAGTTCACCCAGACCGCGTTAAAGCAGTAAAAAAGGCCGTAGATAAATTGGGCTACAGGCGAAATCGAATTGCAGCTGCACTCGCATCTGGAAAATCTCGATTAATTGCAATTGTGATTGAAGATGATCTGAGTGTTTTCTCGGATCCATTTTGGTCGAGCGTTTCTTCGGGTGTTTCAAAAGTCTTGATGGAAAATGAACTTCAAACCCTTTTAATGGTTGCACAGTCAAACGAAGTTGACGGACCAGTCGCTCACTACTTAGAAAGTGGTGAAGTTGACGGAGCAATTTTCTTCCAGATGCACAAAGACACTTTGGTCAAAAAACTTGCAAAGCAAGGATTACCAGTTGTTATCGCGGGTAGCCCGCATAAAGATGCCGGCCTCGCGTACGTAGACACTGACAATTATGGTGGTGGCAAATCCGCAACCCAGCACTTGTTCCAGGCAGGGTGCAAGCGGGTTGCGGTAATTACTGGTGACGTTGGAGCAACAGCGGGTCGACTCCGCCTCGATGGTTATTTATCTGCGTGCAAACTCAATAAGTACGAACCACCAAAAAATTACATTGCACATGGCGACTACTCGTACGAAAGTGGTCGTGACCAAATGACAAAACTCTTGGCAATGAAGTCGCGCCCAGACGGAGTCTTTGTAGCCAATGACTTAATGGCGGTCGGAGCTATCAAAGCGATTCGCGATGCAGGTTTTAGCTGTCCTGAAGATATCAAAATCGTTGGTTTCGACGATTCAGTTCTTGCACAAACTTCTCGTCCCGAACTCACATCAGTTCGTCAGGACATTGAAAAACTAGGTGAAACTGTGGCAAACCTGATTATTGATGTCATCAATGGTGAAAAGCCACAACCAATCATTTTGCCAACCGAGCTTGTCGTTCGCGAAAGCGCATAATCAAAAAGCGCAGACATTTCTGCCTGCGCTTTTTGTCTTCTAATTAGTTTGGTTGTAAATCGTAAGTAACTGTTCCATCGCCAGTAACGGTCAAGTACCAAATGGTGCATTGTTGATAATCCAACGCCCAGCCACATGTGGCACCACCACGGAAATCAACAGCAATGTCACCTGATACGCTCAAAGAATTTGAAGGAGCATTTCCTGGAGCAGTGAACCAAATTTGTTCGGAGCCATCATTTCCTCCGATCTCAAAAGTCTCTCCAGAAACTAGTCCCAACAACTCAGATTGAAACTGCGAGCTATACGGGGATTCGTAGTTAAAGCCAACGTGGCCAAGTCCGACCTGACCGATGTCAGTGACGGTGACACTAACGTCATAACCATCCCATTTTGGATGTAAATAGAATGGTTTTTTCATAGTGATTTTGTCACCTGCAACAAAAACTTTACCTTTACCTTCGTTGCTTTTTGTCCAGCCAAGAAAAGCAAGTTCGTAATTTTCGAGATTTCTTGTATTCCCAGGAACTGTGATTATTTTGTTAAAACCTACAGGGGCTGGTGAATCTGGAAAGTCACCATTTGTGTAGGCGCCATCGAAGGAGATCGTTCTTGGGTCCGAGATTGAAAAATAAAGATCGTATTGTTTTGCGCCGTATTCGTCAGGCTGATAGGTAGAAACTAAATCAATATCAAGATCTGAGTTGGCAGCTCTGAGAATCTTGCATAATTCTTTTGCAACATTTGAGGCTGTTTTCCGTTGTGCAGTAGATACCTGAGCACCAACGTTTGCCCAACATGAAACCTCTAGAAAGTTGGGAAATGCCTTAGCTTTTTTCTGAGCAAACTTAATCTGCTTTGCAGTTAATTGCTTTGCTCCAAGTTTTGCACCTTCAACCTTGAAGTAATTGGACCTTGAGATACCTTCGGCGTGGGCGCTAACCAATCCAACTGAAGTTAATGCAAACGCTGAAAACAATAATGTGGCTAGTAATTTCTTCATGATTCCTCCCAGAATTTGAGCAGAGCCTAGAGGGTATGAACTACTTATTAGGTGATGGATGCCTTATAAATGCTGTCGATAGATTCAAATAACGCATTATTGAACTCATCTTCTGATTGTTGAGCAGTTAATCCTTCAGTTAGGGCACGGGAGAAGCTTGCGATTAAGCCATGGTTTTTTGCAAGTAAGTTGTTTGCCTCTTCACGTGCATATCCACCAGAGAGCGCAACCACTCGAAGCACCCTTGGATGACTTATCAACTCTTTATAGAAGTCAGGCTCGGTAGGGATTGTGAGTTTAAGCATCACAAATTTATCTTCCGACAATTCATCCAATTTCTTCAATAACTCAGCTTTGAGTAGTTTTTCGCATTCAAGTTTGTCAACGGCCTTGATATCTACTTCCGGTTCAATGATTGGATATAGGCCTGCATTCAAAATGGTTGTAGCGATTTCAAATTGCTGATTTACAATCTGGGAAATTCCGGTGGGGTTTGCCGACTTAATTACCGATCGCATTTTGGTGCCGAATACACCATGAGTGGTAGCTGCAGCTAGTCGAGCATCGAGCTCGGGAATCGGTTTCATCAACTGAACACCGTTTGCTTCATCTTGCAAACCATTATCAACTTTGAGAAAAGGAACTATTCCTCTTTCTTTCCATAGATACTCAGCCGTGCCAACACCATCAATCGTTCGATTTATCGTCATTTCAAAAAGAATCGCAGCCAAAATTTTTTGAGAGTTGAAGGCTGGACTTTTGATGATGCGAGTGCGCATCTCATGAATCAGATCAAACATTTCAGAATCGTTTTTGTAATCTGTTTCTTTTAATCCATAAAGTTTCAAGGCTTTTGGAGTGCTGCCACCACTTTGATCAAGGGCTGCCACAAAACCAAGGCCAGACTTCATTCTTTCAAATTGTGAAGAATTCATTGGTCCTCCTAGAAGTAACGAATTAAAACATAGGGGAGTGCAAGCACGATAGATACGAAAGTTACAGGTAGCCCGTACTTAAAAAACTGGCCGAAAGTGATTTTGTGACCATTCGCATAAGCCAAACCAGTTGCAACAACATTTGCACTTGCACCAACAATTGTCAGATTTCCACCAAAGTCTGCTCCAAGGGCCAGTGCCCACCAAAGCCCGTCATTATTTATGGAAGGAATTGAATTCTCCATGACTTCAACTACTGGAATCATGCTCGTTACGTATGGGATATTGTCTACAACACCAGATATCAATGCTGAAGCAGTTACTAGAAGAGTTGCTGCCACGGATGCATCCCCACCAGTCAAGTCCGATAGGTATTCAGCTGCAATTTGAAGAGCACCTACTTCAACTAGTGCGCCAACCATTATGAATAAGCCCGCAAAGAAAATCAGAGTTTCCCACTCGATATCCCGCGTAAAGTCCGCAGGCTTCACCCCACTTATGAAAACAAGAACACCAGCGCCAATCATCGCAACAACAGCCGGTTCCAGATGCACTACAGAATGGAGTATGAATGCGATGACAACAGCAGTTAGTACAAGAATGCTTTTTTTCAACAATGTTGGATCCGTTATAAACTCATTTGGTTCTAGTGTTAAAACAGCATCTCGATCGCTTTTAGAGTTTTGCAATTCACTTCTAAACATGAATACAAGGAGAGGGATTACCATTAAAAGCACGAGTAGAACTATCGGTCCCATATTGACTAAGAATTGATTAAAGGTTAACCCCACCTTTGAGCCAATAATTATGTTTGGAGGATCACCGATTAGTGTTGCTGCACCGCCTATGTTGCTGACAAATATTTCACCCATAATAAATGGGACTGGATTAACATTCAAATATCTTGCAATCAAGAATGTCATTGGAACAGCAAGCATCACTGTTGTTACGTTGTCCAATAGGGCACTTGCAAATGCCACAAGTAGAAGAATTACAACGAATCCTCGTTTTACATCTCCTTTAACCATTTTGATTGACTTAATAGCGAGGTACTCAAATAATCCTGTTTTATGAATGATGCTCACAATAATCATCATGCCAAGAAGTAGGAAAATCACATTCCAGTCGACACCTGTTTCGTGGCTGTATAAAGCGGAATCTGTAGTGGTTGCCCCAATTAGGAACATCAATGCCGCACCTACTGAAACAACCGTCATGCGACTTACTTTTTCAGAGGCAATAAGAATGTAAGCAATAACAAAAATGGATGTAGCGGCCAGAATCATTTCATTTTCCTTTGAACGATTTGCTGACCAGACTTCCCAGCTTCCAATCAGAGATTAACAGAAAAATAAAATGTTAGCCAACAGTATTAGAGAGATGAGTTAGAGGTTGTTCTAGAGTGCCATTGGCCAGTCCGTCTCTTGAACAGTCATCACACAACAACGCCAAAATTCGCTGAGTTGTGGGCGTGATTACGTTGTAGAACTCTTTTGTCGGCCCGCCACACTTTTCGCATTCGCCAATGACCTTCGCATCTTCAGCGAAATCTACGTTCATCCGAGAATCGAAAACATAGAGTGAACCTTCCCAAAGGCCGTCATTTCCGTATTTTTCGCCGTAACGAACAATTCCACCCTTGATTTGGTACACCTCTTTGAATCCGCGATTGATCATCACCGAAGAAAGAATTTCGCACCGAATTCCGCCAGTGCAGTAAGTAACAATCGGCTTGTCTTTCATATGGTCGTACTTGCCACTTTCAAGCTCTTTTACAAAGTCTCTAGTGGTTTCCACATCAGGCACAATTGCGTTTTTAAACTTACCAATT
>JACCED011178781.1_pt1 | contig 18470 bp, 15 predicted proteins | sample 7455021 | NCBI WGS metagenome assembly JACCED01 (sample SAMN15323456, study PRJNA562643) | freshwater metagenome | isolation source: river surface water | place: USA:Blue River Watershed | collected 2017-08-19 | reverse complement strand
CTCAGGAAATGTAAAACGGGACGCGAATCATCCGACAAGCCGTGCAGTGTGGCAACCGGAAAATGTACTCAGTCGCCGGGGCCAAAACCAGAGGTCCTCAAAAAGCCACATCGCCGAAACAAAACGCGTTCAACCACTCCCCAGAATGTATCACGAAAGACGTAAACATCGATCCGGCGGCCATTCTCTCGCCGTCTGCGGGTTACCGCATCAGTAGGCGCACCGCCAACGTGATCACCACCAACGTGAACATCGGTCGAATCAGCGATGCCCCTTTCTTGACCGCCAATCCAGACCCTAGCCGTGCGCCAACCAGCTGACCCGCAACCATCACCGCAGCACAATCCCAGCGCACCTGACCCACACACAAAAAAACAGCAAGCGATGCCACATTGCTTGCCAGATTCACAGCCTTCGTCGCTGCCGTCGCTCGCATCAAATCCAACCCCTGCAGAGACATCCAGGCAACGGTCCAAAATGCCCCCGCTCCGGGGCCAAAAAAGCCGTCGTAAAATCCCAGCGCACCCCCAACCAGCAGTCCAAATCCCTTCGCAGACAACCGCGCCGTACTCGCGACATCCGTTTCCCGCCGCGGTTCCTCCCCGACAATCGAAGCGCGCGACGAACCTTGCGAAGGAAGGTACGGACTCGCCACCATGTACGCCGCAACCGTGATCAGAAGAATCGGGACAGAGCGCCGAAGCATCTCGTCCCCAAGCGTGCCGACACACCACGCGCCAACCGCCGCAGCAATCACGGTCCAAACCATCGCGTGGCGGATCTGCTCCTTTGAGATGAGCCCAGCTTTCCAGTAACGCATGACGGCAACCATCGTTCCAAAGGAGCTTTGCAGCTTATTGGTGCCCAGAGCCAAGTGCACCGGAAGTCCCGAGTGCATCAATGCCGGTACGGTGATCATTCCGCCGCCCCCCGCTACCGAATCGATAAACCCCGCACTCAAGCCGGCAAAACAAAGCCACACATACGTATCCCAGGTCACCCACCCACGTTCGAAGAAAAATGATCCCGCCGCAACCTTACCCACAACCGCTGAGTGCATCAGACGCGTCAGCGAGGACGGGGCTGTAGGGGGCGCATAGGATGCCGACGAAGACACGAGGCCGCTCGTGCTGATTGAGAACGAAGAAAATGATCCCGCCGCAACCTTACCAACAACCGCTGAGTGCGCGAAACGTTCTGGCGAGGCGGAATGGGGGCAGGCTTGTTCCATTGTGGGGGGGCGGGGAATGCCGCTAGTCATCCGAAGGACGTTCGGAGTGATGGCGCTTGGTGAGCGCGTGATCGCTATCCTTAACGGAATGTGCGACGGTTCACCCAAGACACCGAATCCCATTGCTTATGAACGAAACATGGCAGGCTTGGCTCATTGCGGGGGGAATCCTTTTCATCATCGGACTATTCACCCCCGGGTTCGTTGCAGCAGTGTTCGGCGGCGCCTGTTTGGTGACCGCCATTCCTGCGGCGCTGGGCGCACCGATTTGGGGAATGGTTGTCGTCTTCATCACGGCAACACTCGGACTCACCCTTGGTGCTAGACCGCTTTTCGTTCGGAAACACGTGGCCCACCCCGCACGCACCAATGCAGCGGCCCTGGTTGGTTGCGTTGCAACCGTTCAGGAGCGCATTGATAATCAGGCGTCGACGGGACGCGTTCTCGTCGAGGGCGATGATTGGCGCGCTGTTTCCGATGGCAACGACCCGATTTCCGCCGGCGAGCGGGTGGTCGTGAAGCGCGTCGAGAGCAATCGCTTGCATGTCTGCCGGTTCGGACAATCTTGAGAACACCCGTTGCCACATTCGCCCCTTCAGCGCGAACCTCACCCCACGAAACTGCGTATCACCCCATGACTCCATTTTTCATCATCCTCGCCGTTTTTGTGATCATCCTCGCCGCTCGCGGCTTGTTGATCGTTAAGCAGTCCGAAACCATCGTGGTTGAGAGGTTGGGCAGATTCCATCGCACGCTTGATTCCGGGATCAACGTCATCTGGCCAATCATCGACACTCCGAGAGCAGTGGAATGGAGATACATCCGACGCGACCCCGACGGCCGGGTCACAATCCGGAACCTCACCGTGAACCGGATCGATCTCCGCGAGACAGTCTATGATTTTCCCAAGCAAAACGTCATCACTCGGGACAACGTTGCGATTGAGATCAATGCGTTGATCTACTTCCAGATCATCGATGCAAAGCGTGCGGTGTATGAAATCGCAAATCTTCCCGATGCCATGGAGAAGCTGACCCAGACCACCTTGCGGAATGTCGTCGGAGAACTCGATCTCGATCATACGCTCACCTCGCGGGACACCATCAACGCGAAGCTCCGGGCCATTCTTGACGAGGCAACTTACAAATGGGGCGTCAAGGTGAACCGGGTAGAGATCCAGGACATCACACCGCCCGATGACGTTAAGCTGGCGATGGAGAAGCAGATGCGGGCAGAGCGCGATCGCCGAGCGATGATCCTTGAGGCTGAGGGGCACAAGCAGGCGAAAATCCTCGAAGCAGAAGGGCAGCGTCAGTCCGAGGTGAATCGTGCAGAGGGCGAGCGGCAGGCGCTTGCGCTGCGCGCGGCGGGCGATGCCGAGGCAAAGGTAAAAGTGGCCGAAGCGGAGGCAGAAGCCGTCAGAAAAATCTCTGCAGCGATCCGAGAAGCGGGTGGCGATGCTTCTCAGTATCTCATTGCTCTCAAGTATCTTGAAACCATGAAGGGAATGGCTGATGGCACGGAGTCGAAGCTCGTGTATCTGCCTTATGAGGCTTCTGCCCTTATGGGCGCAGTTGGTTCGCTCAAGGACATTTTTGGTACGAAAAGCCTGAAGTCGTGAGACGGACTCCGTCGGGTTGTCATGAATCGTTCTGCATGGCTGTCGCGGGCTTCAGTGCGTGGGGATCGGTGGCGGCGAAGGCAAGTCGACCGTTCGAGGTGATTGGTCCGCAGGCGGCGTGGACCATTTGACCTGTTCTGCAATCAGTTCGCGGGCTGCTTGTTGAATGAGATGGCAATCAATGTTCGCCCCGGATTCGTCGGCCATCTGTTGTGCGCTCTCATCGGACGCCATCAGCCAGACGAGGCGGCGGATTCGCCACCCTTGGTGGAGAGGATGAAAGGGGTCGCGTGCTGCTGCGATCCATTCTCCCAGACCTGTCCATTTTGAGATCAGCGCGCCGTTGGCGAGCGAGGGAGGGAGGCCGCCGCTGGCGATGGCTGAGAGGAGTGCGTTTCGGACAAGTTCCCCTTCACGGCGGCTTGCTCGCGAGACCCTCCTGGCGACCCAGATGAAGAGCGGAACCCCTCCGGGGAGATAGAGCAGCGGACCCGCGCCTGAGTTCCAAAGGGAGTGCAGCACCACCGCCCCCAAATACCCGAGAAGCGGGAGCATCCACCGGCCCACTCCTCGGTGTCGGACACCTGCAACGACGCCAAGCGCTGTCGAGAGCGTGCAAAGCGGATGCACAAAGGGGAACGCGACACCACGAAGCAGGGCGACGCCTGCCAGTGTCGCGAGCCCACCCTCCTGGAGGGCGAGCCAATAGTAATCCACGTTCTCCACGAGCGCGAAACCGAGTCCAATGAACAGCGCGTAAACTGCGGCGTCCAAGCGGCTGTTCAGGTGCTCGCGATGGCGACGGAGCAGCCAAAGTAGCGCAAAGCCTTTCGCCGCTTCTTCGACCACCGGCGCACTCACCAGCACAGCAGCGTCGGGTCCGGCAACCGCCGTCACAGCGCTGTTCACGACACCAGAAATGATGGTCGCTATGCCCGCGCCCCAGAGGAAGGAGCGAAACAGAAGCCACGCGGGCTCGGGTTCGTTTCGGTCGAGCCATAGTCCCACGAGCGCCACCGGAACCGCAGGGATGACCGACAGCGCCAACGCCAGAATACCGGGCCATCCCGAAGTGATGTGAAAGGCCAGACCGAAGAAAACGCAAACTGTCGCGAAGAAAACCATCCGTCCCGACTCGACGCGCAACCGAGCGAATGCGCCCTCCGTAGTGGAATGGGTTCGGGAAAGGTGCTGAAGGAGCAGTTGCTTGGCAGTATCCAGATTGGAGGGCATCTCGATTTGGCGCTGAGGGACAGGGCCGTCACTCGCAGATGTTGTTCCAAATCAGGCGCTCATTCGCTTCATGCTCGCGCGATGGAGCGTGCGCAGGCGGGGAGAGGAGAGACTTCCACTAGCTTACGCACGGAGGATGCTCCCGCGTAGATGGTGCGTGGACCCGTCACGCGCAGTGGCGGTTATTTCCGTATCGGTGACGCAGCTATAGTCCGTCGACTCGTGAACCTCGACCCCCGCTCGGCGAGCCTTCAGGAGCAGTGAGAAAATCTCCTGCGAGGCCTGATTGGGTTTCAGAGGTGCGTTGCGATCGGAATACGCGGTGAGACAGGATTTCTCCAACAAGAGCACCTTTTTTCCCTCGACCGTTTCCCGGACGGCGTCTTGGCAGTTGGCGATTGTCGCGCCCAGATGGATGAAGTCGTACTGGGTGTGCAGAAAAGGCGGGCGCGAAGCCTCTTGCGGGTTCAGCGAAGCGGCAGACGGGGAAAGCACCTCAACGATCCGAGCCAACTCACGCCCGTCAAAATCGCGAAGCACATTGCATCGTGCGAAGCAGTTTCCTGGCTCGGAGAAGGCGCAGTAGGGGAGCTCTGCGGCGGGCAGGACAAAGTACGCTGAGGGAGAGCTGTAGTAGCCTATTCCGAAACGATTGAGGATTCCGCCAAACGGTTCGCGTTGCAAAACGACGACGTCTTTTACCTCGGGCTCAAGGTTTTGAAGGAAAATCTCAATCGCCCCGTATTCCACTGCTTCCGCTGAAGCGGTTCGTAAAACGACCTCACGCGCGAGCACGTCGTCCGTGATGGAGTGTTGAACGACTTGAAGCTGGATCTCCGATCCGTACGCGCGTCCGAGGCGAGAGGTCATGTCACCATCGTGCGCAAGCAGTGAGCGGACGCTTTCGGGGAGCGTCTCGGCAGCGATATACCGCACGTCCGGCACTGCGTGAAAATGCCGAAGTGGTGCGAGCGGATCGCTGGCTCTCGGTGGAATCATGCGTAACGCGAGTTCTGATGAACCGGCAGGAAGAAGGGGTGCAGCAGCGTGTCCACCTTCAGCAATGCGTCGCGGGTCAACCGGAAGACAGAGCCGTCCCAGTTCCCAAGTCCTGCATTGGTGATGTCGGCAAACTGTGACGCAAACCGTTCTTTCAAAATGAGATGAAACTTTGTTTCGAAATAAGCTCCATCCGCGTGTCCGAGTTTCAGTTGAAGGATGAGTTCGCGAATCATGCGTTCTTCCGGCGTGGTGGCCATGGCACGGCTCACCGGAAAGCGACCGTTGTTGACGGCTTCAATGTAGGTGTCGATCTCCGTCAGGTTTTGCACGTGGACACCGCCGAGATGTCCGAACGAGGCAACGCCCGCGCCGATCAGATCAGCACCCGTCCATAGCGCGTCACGGTACACGAACTTCGTTTTGTTTGGATCAAGCACTGCGGTGTATCCGCTTGTCACGGTGTATCCCGCTTGTTCGAAGGCTGCGAAAGCGTCACCCACCCACTGCCGCTTTTTTTGCCAGCTTGCGACGGGCGCAACGAGTTTGCCTTCCTCTTTCATCTTCTTGTAAATGCCCGTGTTGTAAGGCACTTCCATCTGGTAGATTGTGACGCAGTCGGGACGCAGTTCGAGGGTCTGTTGGATGTTCCGCTTCCAGTTCTCATCGGTTTCCTCAACCATCCCGGCGATGAGGTCGATGTTGATTTGAGGGAAGCCGACGGAACGGGCGAATCGGTAGGCGCGGTCGATTTCATCGGTGCGATGAGCGCGGCCGTTCACTTCGAGAATGTGTGAATCGAAGTTCTCCACGCCGAGGCTGAGGCGTGTCACGCCCATGTCGCGAATCGCCTGAAGCTTCGCCTCGTTGAGGGTTCCCGGCTCTGCTTCAAATGCGATCTCTTCGGCTTCGTCCCACGGGAGGATGGATTGCATGCGTTCTGTCAGGCTTCGCAACTGACTAACGGAAAGGTAGCTGGGGGTCCCTCCGCCAAAGTACACAAATCGTGGCTTGCGGCCTGCGATGAGCGGGGATTCTGCGTAGCGCTGAAGGTCGAGGAGCGCCGCGTCGAGGTAGCGCTGGATTTCCGAGGCGTTTTTGTCGGTATAAACGCGGAAGTAACAAAAATGGCAGCGTTTGCGGCAAAACGGGATGTGGAAGTAGACGCCCAGCGGTGTGCCTGCGGGCGAAGTCCGCCGGATGAGATCGGGGACGAGTTCCGCCGTGCCTTTATCCCAAAAATGGAAGGGTGGGTAGTTGGCGACGAAATAGTTGCCTGCCTTGGTGTCTTCCGCCGAGGAAGTTGTGCTGCACGAATCTGGGTTTCCTTCAGTGTTCATCGTGATGTAGGCGGCTGCGGTGTGGATTTCGGTTTGAACGCGAAGACGTTTCCATCTTCGGCGGCGACGACGAGGATGCCGTCTGCTGCTGCGAGAGAGGCGGTGACTGGAGCGCCGATTTCGTAGGTCCAGCGTTCGGTTCCGTCTGTCAGCGCCACGCAGTACAGGCGACCGTCCATGGATGCGAAAACGACGGAGTCCTTGCACACAATCGGGGAGCTGTCGATGGCGCCGCGTGTCGGAAACTGCCAGCGACTCTCACCTTTCTCGCGATCGATGGCGTGCAGACGTTTGTCGCGTCCGCCGGCAATGACCAGTCCTTCTGGGAGGCAGACGGAGGCGAAATAGGGGAAGTTGCGGTCGCGGTATTTCCAACGGATTTCGCCTTTGTTGGGATCAATGCCAACGACCTCGTTCCCGTAGTGACCGAAGTAAACTCCACCCTTCTCGTCGACAGCAACCGAGGATGCGACGTAGGCGTCGATCTCGACCCTTCGCGCTTCCTTACCGTCCGCAAGATTGACCACGTGAAGTGCGGAGTCACAGCCGCCAAAGATGACCTGTCCGTTTGGTGTGAGGGCGGCGGTGCCGTTGATGTAGTTGTCGGTTGGCGCTTTCCAAACGGCTTTTCCGGTGGCGGCATCGACGCAGTGGAGGTTTCCGTCATTGCTTCCGGTGATGATCCACGTGGCGGGACCTTCGGGAACCTTTGCGAACGTGGGGCCGCCGTTGATCTTATCGTCGGTCTCGTATTTCCACCGGGGTTTTCCGGTGTTGCGATTGAGAGCGTAGAGAAAGCCGTCACCGGAACCGATGTAGACGGAGTCGTCGAGAACGAGAGGCACTGCTTCGATGGCGCTTTCGGTTTTGAAGGTCCAGACTTCCTTGCCGGTGGCGCGGTCGAGCGCGAGCAATGTGCCGGAGTCGTCGCCGAGGTAGACCCGGTCGCCTGCGATGGCGGCGCCGCTCTTCACTCCCTTTGGAGCTTTGAAGGTCCAGGCCATCTCAATGCCAGCAGTCACGTCAAGGGTGGAAAGGCCACGGAGTTGAGGTTCGCCGCGGTGCATTGGCCAGTCTGCACCCGAGGCGATGTGGGCAACGCAGGCCGCCGCGAGGAGGATGCGGATGCGCGAAGAAGGGAAGAGCGGGGGCTTCATGCGAGCGCTTGATGGTACAGGGCTTCAAAGTCCGGGGCCGCCACGGGGACCGGGTTGAAGCGACCGGTCCATTGTGCGGTGGCATCGGAGGCGAGTTGCGGGATGCTGTCGCGCGGGATGCCGAGCGTGTGAAGGTTTGGGGCGAGGCCGGCGTCCGCAATCCAGCCGAGAACGGCTTCTGGCAGTGCGTCGCCGCTGGGCAGGCCGGCGGCCCTTGCGTGCAGGTCGTAGTCTTCCCTTGCCGCGGGATTGGTGAGATTGAGGCGGATCACCGCGGGGAGCATCACGGCCACTGCTTGTCCGTGGACGGTCCCAAAGCGCGCGGTCAGGGGGTTGGCGGAGGCATGGGCGGCACCGAGCATCGAGTTTTCAATCGCGGTGCCTGCGAATGCCGCCCCGAGGAGCATTCTGCCGCGAGCGTCCACATCGTCCGGTTGTTGGAGGACGGTGCGGAAAGCGCCTGCAAGAAGGCGGAACGCTTCGCGCGAGTACATGAGCGAAAGTGGGTTGCGATGGAGGGTGACCGCTGTCTCAAGCGCGTGTGCAATCGCGTCGATCCCGGTGACAGCGGTGACGCGAACGGGCTGAGAGCAGGTGAGGGCAGGGTCGAGAATGGCGATGCGTGCAGCGGCCTTGGGGTCGCCGCAGGCCATTTTGACATGGCTGACCGCATCTGAGATGAGCGCATAGCTCTGGCATTCGCTTCCGGTTCCGGCCGTTGTCGGGACGGCGATGAACGGGAGCATCGGTTTCGTGGCTTTGCCGGTGCCGTGATAGTCCCTCATCTCGCCGCCATTGGTCAGGATGAAGTTCGCGCCCTTGGCGGTATCTAGAGAGCTTCCGCCGCCAATACCGACGAGGAGGTCTGCGGCGAACGACCGTGCGGCTTCGGCACATTCCGCGACAACGACGGTGTCGGGATTTTCCTTCACTCCGTCAAAGACGGCGGTCTCGATGCCAGCGGTTTTCAACGAGGCGAGTGCCCGCGCGACGTGGCCTGCGCGCACGATGCCGTGGTCGGAGACGACGAGCACGCGTGCGGCGCCGATCTCTGCGGCGAGTGCTCCGATGCGTTCGATGGTGTTCGCACCGAAAACGATGCGGGTCCGTTGAAGATGGTCGAAAGGCATTCTCTGGGGGAAGGGGCACGCCCCGTCCGCACGGACGGACGGGGCGCGCACAAGGCTGTTTACCAACCGCGTTCGATGGAACGGCGGCGGTAGAGGAACTCGAACATGTTGCCTTCGTGCGGCTGGTCCCAAGAGATTTTCATCGTGGGAACTGGGCCGAGGTTGAGGCGCTCGATGAGGTGCGAGTCCAGGAGTTGTGAGGTGAAGGCAGGGTCCTTCGTGATGGCTGTCACCACGAGGGACTCACCGATTTCCGAGAGGATTCGGTCCTGCGGCACTTCGACGACGCTCGCGTAGGGGCACAGGAACTCGCGATTGGCGAGCGGGTGCTGGAACGAGTCGCAATGCACGATGGTTGGGCGCAGATAGGTGCCGTTGTCGACAACCTTACGTGATCCGTCGCGGTATTTCGCGGTCATGTCTGTTGCTCCTGGCGTCTTCAATCCTTCCTCGATCGCGATGTCGATGAAATCGGCCATCTTGGGATTTGCGAAGCCAGATAGTTTTGCCTCGGGGTCTTCGGGGGAGGTGGGCTTGTAAGGGCCGACCCGTTGGGCGAGTGCGTCTGCGATTTCGCGTGCGTATTTTGGCACCACCACTGCGGAGGCGTTGACGCAGGAGCGCCCGCCATTTTCTGCGATGGAGGAGACCATGAGGTCGAGGTACTTCGGCCAGTCTTCGATGCAGTCGTCACCGATGACGATTTTCGAAAACCCTGGGCCGTGCACAGAGAATTTCGGGTTGTCGCGGTATTGGGCGACGGTGTTGGCGTCTCCAAAGATGAGCGCGCGTCCGCATGATTTCATGACTTCGCCTGAGCCTTCGTGATCGGTTGGATAGAACCCAAAGGCTTCTGGGGGCGCTCCTGCAGCGATGAACGCTTGGATGAGCCGGAAAGGCGTCCAGGGTTCTTCGCGTCCGGGTTTGATGATGACCGGAGTTTTGAGGGCGATGGCCGGGAGCCAGAGGGAGTTCACGGCGGGCGAGTTGCTGGGCATGACGAGCCCGAGCGCTTGCGTGGTCGGGTAGTAGCTGACGGCGGCGCCCGACTGTTCGCCGAAGCCGCGATCGATGACATCGAGCGGGAGTCCGCGCGAGAGGCCGTTGATCACGGTTCCCAAGTTGGTGAGGGCGTAGTGGATCTTGGTCATGTTCCGCCGAACCATGACGTGGGGGAGTCCGCTCGTTGATGAGAGGGTTGCGACGTACTGGTCAGCGGTTTGCGTGTGGCCTTTGTCGCCCAGCGGGAGTTCTCCGTTCAGGAAAAACTCGCCGGCTTTTGCGGAGATCGCGATGAGTTCACTGACCGTGAACCGTTTGAGGGCGGCACGGGCTTCCCCGATGGCGCGGAGGTCCTTTCTGAGGATTCCTGCCCCGATTTGGCTGACTTCCGCCATGACCTCGCCGGTGCGGTGGTTGACCACCTGCGTCTTTTCGAGGCTTTCGTAGGGGCGGCCGCGGCGTAGCGCGGGAAGATGAGGAACGGCGCTCATTAGTATACGCCCTCCACGATCTTGTTTTCCATGGCCCCGAATGGCCGCACATCGGCGACGCCATCCCATCCATAGGGAGCGCGCGGTTTTCGACGGATGGCTTCATCGCGTTCTAAGAAGCGCGGCATGAAGAACTCCTTGGTGAGCGTGGTGAGTTCGACGCGGCCCCACGTATCGTATTCGACGGTTTCGGTGGTGCTGTTGGGGTTCACCACGCGAAGGATTGCGCGGGGCTGGGGTGCGTAGTAGGTGACGGAGAACTGGTCCTCCGGGGTGAGGGGTACGCTTGCGGCCAAGCCCATCAACGTGTTGCCGTAGGTTGGATAAAATCCGATCCGACCTTCGAGGACTTCTTCGGCGATGAAGCGCACATATTGTGGCGTCATCGTGGTTCCTCCGCAGAACACACCGCGGATACCGGCATCCCAGAGGTCAACTTTTTCGGCGAGCGCTTCGAGGAGTTTAGGGGTGGTGAAGAGGCCGGTGACCTTGCGGTGTTTGAGGATGGTGGCGGCTTGGTCGACGACGTGATCCATGTAAGCGCGCGCGTGGTCGAACCACTTGTTGGAGAGCACTTTTTTTACCCAGCGCGGGTCGAGGTCGATGAAGTAGCACGATGAACCGCGCACGTTGGCGAGGTGTTCGATTGCGAGGCGGAGCCTGCGTGGACCGGTGGGGCCCATCATCAGCCATGCGCCGCCGCGCGGGAAGTGCGTGTCTGACACTTTGTCGGAGAACTCGGAGTAATCGACTTTGTAGTCGTTCCAACCGATGCGCTGTTTGGGCATTCCAGTGGTTCCTCCGGTCTCGAAAATGTTGTAGGGCTGCCCTTTGAACGCGGCGGGGACCCAGACTTCGGGTTGGAGGTCACGGAGCCATTCGTCTTGGAAGTGGGGAAATTTCAGAATGTCTTGGACGGATTGGATCTCCTTCCGGGGATCAAAGTTTTTGGAGGCCCAGTCGAGCCAGAACGGGCATCCGGTCTCTGGGGAGAAGTGCCAGTTGATGATTTCGCGCAGGTGCGCTTCTAGTTGGGCCTGTGCCTCTTCGGGTGTTGTGTTTTTCATGGCGTGATTAGTGGTGAATCGGATTCGTGTGCCGGCAACCAGCACCGCAAACGTGTTTCATTACGAGTGGGACGGGGATTCTTCGGCAGGAGGTTCTGGAAGCAGGAAGCTGAGGATGAATCCGATGACGAACACGGAAGTGCCCACGGCGCCGGCCGCGAGCGCCACTTTGTCGAACGTGGATGCGCCGGGCATCATGGGTGCGATGACGTTGGTGGTGAGGAAGGCAGCTGAAGTGCCGATCATGCGTCCGCCCACGTTTGTCGCGAATGATCCTCCGGTTCCGCGCAGATGAAGCGGGAACACTTTCGGCAGGAACTCACCGAAGTAGGAGAACTGTGCAACGATGAGGAGCCCGCAAATCGCAATCCCCCAGTCGAGGCCGGCACCGCCGGTGTGATAGAGCGAGAAGTACGTCAATGGAACGGCTAGCAGGCCGGGAATGAGGAAAATGCGGAGCAGGGTCCTCCGGGCGACGGCCATCACAACGAGTGCCGCGAGGATGAGGCGTCCGGCTAACCCACCCATTTCCTGCCACAACTGGGCTTGGTTTCCACGCGCCTTGACCGCTTTGTCGAGCGGTTCTTGTTTCTCGCGGTTGTCACCGAGTTGTTTGAGCAGTTTTTCACGGTCGGAGATGAGGGTTTTCGTCGCGGGATTTGACGCAGTGAGTTTGTCGAGTTCTTCACCGAGCGCTTTGAACTCTGCGTTGATGGCATCCGCTTTGGTTTTGTCCCCAGCCTTCATTGCTGCGCGGAAGGCGATGCGGTTTTTGGCGCGTTTGGCGGCGAGGGTTTGCAGGGAGGGGTTCGCTGCGTACTCGGATTTGAGTGACGGATCGAGTTTGAGCAATTCACCGTTGATCTGTTTTGCCTCATCCTGAAGGGGTTTGAGATCTTTCCGCTGTTCCGCGAGTTCTGGGGTGCCGGGGATGACACGCAGCGGCGTGAGTTGGAGTGCGCCAAACGCAGCACCGTACGCGCAGGCTGACAGGGCTGCTGTGACCAACGTGGTGCGGCGCAGTTCGGGCGAGAAGAGCCCAGCGAGACTCGGGCGCGAAAGTGCGCCAGAGGCCCGTCGCTCAAGCCAGACGCGGGATTCAGGAACCAGCGGAAGCAACAGTGCGATGGGCAGTGCGGGGAGAAGCCCCGTCATGAGCGTGTAACGCCAGGAGGCGTGCGCGTTGAGAAAATCAGGGAGTGGGAGCGATGGAAGATCGTTGGCATGCGTGACGATCCAGCCATTCACCGCGGTCACCAGGATGCCGCCGAGGGAGGCGAACGCTTGGGTGAACCCGAGAGCGAACTCGCGCTGTTTCCGGTCGGGGAACAGTTCTGCGAGCCACGTGATGGCGGCAATGAATTCAATGCAAACCCCGACAAAGGTGAGGCTTCGAAAAAAGACAAAGACAGGCAGTGATGACGAGAAACCTGCGGCGCAGGGAGAGAACGAGTAGAGAAAGATGCTCAGGGCCATGATGCGCTTCCGCCCGAACTGATCAATCAACCACCCACCCATCAGGCCAAAGATTCCGCCGCAGAGTGCGGAAATCCAAAGCATGCGGCCTGTCCAATCGGTGACGATGGGGTTGTTTGGAGGGAGTTGGAGGAGTTCAGCAATCGCAGGAACTCCGACCAAGGGCGTCATGAGCAACTCGTAGGTGTCGAATAGAAAGCCGATGCTGGCGATGGTCAGGACGATGAGGCGCGTGCGGGCGCTGATGCCGGAGTCGGAGGGAGTGCTCATGGGAAGAAAAAGGGCGGGAATGGGAGACCGCCACCCCGGAGGATGGCGGTCTGAGAGCGAGGGTGGAGTCAGGGTTTGACCTGCACATCAACCGGGCGTACGCCCTCTCCAACCACGAACAAATGGGTTTGAGAGGCCACGTACATCAAACCATTTGCAACGATGGGGGTGCTGAAGATTGGTGCGCCGACATTGACTTCATCGATGATCTTTTTCTCTTTTGAAGATTCGAGGATCACGAAGTCGCCGTCTTCATCGCCGACGTAGACTTTCCCGTCTGCAACAAACGTTGAGCCCCACATGTGGGCTTGCATGTCGTGCACCCAGTTCACTTTGCCGGTCTCTGCGTCGAGACAGTGCACGAAGCCTGAGAAGTCCGCGATGTAGAGCAGGCCCTTTTCGGGATCGATCGACACGGTTGAGATGGAACGTTTGATCGCCTTGTAATCCCAGATCAGACCGGTCTTTGTGATGTCGCCCTCCTTGGTGGCGTCGATGCAGAGCAGGCGGCCCACGCCTTCACCGTGCTCGGGATCCTGCCCGATCGCAACGTACACGCGGTTTTTGTAGAAGACGGGCGTCGCGTTGATCTCGCTGGGACCTTCAGCGGCGGGATACTTGATGGCCTTACCGCTTTTGTCCTTTTTGTATTCCTCGGGAACGCAATCGAACCACCACGCTTTCTTGATGAAGTTGGTGTCACCGTCCTTCGTGGGTTTTGCGTCCAGCGCGTAGAGCACGCCGTCGCCACCGCCGAAGTACACGTGGGTTTTGCCGTTCACTTTGCCGATCGAGGGCGACGTCCACTGGCCGTGGTAAATCCGCGGACCGATGGCGGCGTCATCTTCGCCGATCAGCTCGCCCGTTTTCTTATCGAGTGCGATGAAGGAGGGCGATTGAGGTGAGGGGATGTTGACGTGGGTCCAGTCCTGACCATTCGAGGTGCAGACGAACACGGTGTCGCCGTCGATGATCACGGAGCAGTTGGAGGCGTTGTGCGGGAATACGCCTAACTCGTCCATCATGTCGTACTTCCAGAGAATGTCGGCGTCAGTGGCGAGCACTTCGGCAGCGGGTTTTCCTGGGCCGACCATGTATTCGCCCTCTTTTTCGAAGGGGCCTTGATTGCCGTTGGCCTGGCCTTTCATGTCGAGGCAGAGAACTTCGCAGCGGCTGGTGACGATGTAGCAGCGGTCGCCTTCGACGTACGGTGACGCGAGGAGGCCGAGGTATTCCCAGTCGTTCACTTTTCCGGACGCGAGCTTGGGCACGGTCAGTTGCCAGAGGAGGGATCCGTCGCTTTCTTTCAACGCGTACAGGATGGATTTATCGTCCTTGAAGCGTGGGTCGCGCGGGGTGGCGTTGTTGGTTCCGACGAGGACGACGCCTTGGGAGACCACGGGGTTGCCGTAGGATTGGGAGCCGAGCTTGGCGATCCACTTCACATTTTTGGTGGTGGAGATATCGATCTCCTCGCTGTTCTTCTTAAACTTCCCAGGAACGAACTTCGAGGGGAGCCCCTTGGCAGGCGAGAACATGTTGCGACCGGGGTCGTTGCCGCCCCATTGCGGCCAGTCCTGCGCGGAGGCGCTGATCAACGGAAGGACCGAAGCGGCGAGGGCCGCGATGCCGATGGATTGTGGAATCTTCATGATGTTGAGGGGTTTATTGATTGCGGATGATTCAGTTTTTCGAGATCTCGATGTTGTCGATCCAGGCGCGTTGTTCTTGAGGAGTGAAGGAGAAGACGCCCGGTGCTCCGTTGCGGTGCGCGGTCTTGTGTTCGAACTCAATGGTCCACGCGGCCGGTTCGGCATCGCCTTTTTTCCAGACTTTGCCTCGCACGACCCCGGTTCCGTCTGCGGCGATGTCGACCCGAGACTTCATCCGGTACCATTGGTTGGGAACCCATGAGAAGGGGACGGCATGTTTGACGCGCTCTTGATTAGAACTGATTTCGACCTGCTGCGAGTTGCCTTTCAGGATGATGAGGTAGCGTTGGTTCACGAGACCCACCTCGCTCATCTTGCGTTTGTTGCCCTCCGTCATTACGTCGGCTTCCACCGTGTAGCCTGCGGATTCGGGGTGGCCGAGGAAGACTTGTCCGCGCTGGAACAGCTTGTTGTCGATTGTTTTACAGAGTGCCTTTGAGCTGCCCTCGCCGGGAGCGTTGCGTACTTCAAACCGGAACCGAGCACCGTTCCAAGCAAGCGGCGGATAGGCGAATGGCGTGGATGGTTCGAGCGTGTTGGGGACGGCTGGTGCTGGCGGAGCATCGGTCTTGAGGGCGATTTCGGTTTGCTCGAAATCGATTTTGACCGGGATGTCAGGAAGGACCTTTGCGCGCATGACGCCTTTCGCTTCGCCGTAGATTGCTTGATAAGCGCCGGCGCTCGGGAGTTTCGCGGCATCGGCGACGAGTTGTCCTTTCTCGTTGAAAGCGCCTTTCATTGTCGCTTTTACGAGTGCAGTTGGCGGGATGTAGGACTCGAACTTCACCTTGGAGAGGTCCACATTCTCTTCGACGGTGAAGCCGTTTGCGTCGAGCGCGCGGACGCGTACTTGTCGCGCTTCGCCGGGTTTCAAGAGCATCTCGCTGGGGATGATTTGGAGCTTCGCCACGGGACCGGGTTTGACAGATTTCCAGCCCTCATCTTTGAACACGACGTCGGAGGCGGCGGCGTTGTCCCCGATTTTTCCAAAGCAGTATAACTTCTTGTCGGTTTGGATGTAGAGACGTCCGTTGTAACCGATGGGCGAGCCGTAGCAGCGGCCTTCGAGGACGGTGCGGCTAACGATTTCGGCGTCACGTTCGCTGGGTTTGAGAATGATGAGTTCGCCATTGCCGCCGGTGTCGCCGTCCGCTCCTGCGCTGGCTTGGACGCTGTGGGCGTCAGCGGTGTACATGGCGACGTAGAGGAGCCCGTTGGCATAGAACGGGGAGCTCTGTCGTTGTTCGGCGGCGAGCTTCTTTTTCCAGAGGATTTCGCCGGTGTCTGCGTTGGTGGCGGTGACTTCACCGGTACCGGTCACGATGTAGAGGGTGTTTCCGACGAGACACGGCGAGCTAGCGAGGTTGCCGAGGGGGTTTCTCCAGTTCTCCAGATCCTTGGTCTCATACACCTGCGGTTTTCCTGGCTCGGGTGCTTTTGAGCCTAGCGGGATGCGGTAGGAGGCGGCGCGTCCGACTTCACTGGAATCAAGGTTTTCGGATTCGTGGATCACGAGGAGCGAGCCCTTGTAACTGATGGGCGAGGCGTTGATTCCGCCCTTTGCACCTGCTTTCGCTGCGGCGTAGCGGAACACCGGGTCGCCGGTGCGAGCGTTGATGCAGACGATGGTGGAGTCACCGCCGGCGGAGATGAGGACGCGTTGACCGTCCAGCCAAGTGAGGAGGGGATGTGAGAACGTGTTGTCTTGCGGACGTTCGCCGGGCGAGCTGGTCCAAACGATTTCTCCGGTGCGTTTGTCGAAGGCGTAGAAGCGGTCGCCTGCGGCCCCGTTTGCGCCCCAGTTGGAGGTGACGCCACGGGTGATGAGGAGGTCCTGATCGATGCGTGGTGTGGCGGTGCGTGAGTTGGGGAACGTGAGGCGGCCGAACTGTTCCATCAGCGAGTGGCGCCAGAGGAGTTTACCGTCGTTGGAATAGCAGGACAGGACGCCGTTGGTGTTTTGCACATAGACGTTGCCGGTTTCTGCATCGATGGCAGGGGCGGATGTGGCGTATCGTAGGTAGATGGTGTCGCTGAGGAAATCGTTTAACCGGTTTTCCCAGATGAGTTTGCCGGTATTGGCGTCAAAGCAGGAGATGATCTCCTGGAGGTCGGGGCCGTCTCCGAGGTAGCCATTGATGAAGAGGCGACCGTTGTGGATGACGGGGGTGGATTGGCCTGGGAACGGGGCCGTCCATAAGGCGGATTTGGAGTCAACTTTTTCGGGGAGACCGGTTTCGGGGGAGGTCCCGTTTTGGCTGGGGCCGCGCCAATCGATCCATCCTTTGACGCCTTTGGAGAGTTCGGTGGCGGAAGCGACGGCAGCGGAGGCGCCGACGAGGGTTGCGCCGACGGCATTGACGCCGGGTTTGACGGGTTCAGAGGCTGCGGGGGAGGGCTTGCTCGGGTTTTTGACACCTTCCGCGGATTTGGCGCTTTTTTTGGGTTTTTCGGGTGCAGCGGCGAGGGGCGCGGCGGTGAGAAGGGGGATGAGGGCGACGAAGGAGGGGAGATGACGCATGGCGGAGAGGGGGTCGAGGGTTTTAGAGCAGACCGAATCCGGGCGCTGGCCGCGGACCAGAAATAGTACGCATACGGACTAAATCCGCAAGGCGGGCGTTTCTTTGGAGTGGGGGTGCATTTGGGTGGGCGGGGTGGCGGGCATGACGGGGCAGAGGCCCGATCTTTTTGTCTGAAATAAAAATGCGGCGTGGTGTCGCTTTAGGGGAAAGCATGATTTTCCTGTGGGTGACGAGACTCTTTCCAGCGTGTGGCGGCATTGGGTGGCCGGGAACGGCCCCCGGTTGCTGCTCTTTGCGCGGCAGCAGACGCGTTGCGAGGAGGATGCGCGGGATGTTTTGCAGGAGGCCTTGGTCGATGCGTGGCGTCGCAGCGGGGGGGCTATTCCGGATTTGGCGTTGGTTTTCGCGGGGATTCGTCGACGGGCCATCGATTTTGCCCGTCGCGAGGAGCGTCGCCGTCGGCGGGATGGAGAGTGGCGGGCAACGGCGTTTGGGGAGGGATGGTTCGTGGATGAAACGGTTGAGCATCGTGAGTTGGAACAGGCGCTGCGGGGTATACGCGCGGATTTTGCCGAGGTGGTTGTGCTCAAAATTTGGGGCGGCCTCACGTTTGATGAGGTTGCCCGAACCTTGGGCGTCAATGCATCCACGGTGGCTTCCCGTTACCGGTATGGTCTCCGAGACTTGCAGGTCTTTTTGGAAGGCAGCGAAAAGTCACTGAACCCTCATTCAGCATGAAGGAATCATCGCATGACCCTAGGGACGGCTTGAGCGCGTTTGAGGCGCGCTTGCGAGGCTCGTTACCGGCGCCTTTGCCGGAGGGCTTTTTCTCACAAATGGAAGAGCGGGTTGCCGCGCGGAAGGCGTGGAGTTTCGTTCGCCTAGGCTGGGTGGCTGCCGCGGCGCTCTTAATAATTGGGTTCTGGATCGGGTTCGAAACCATGGAACGCCCGCGTGAGGGTGGGTTGAGCTCGGTTCCGGGAGTGAGTTTGGAGATGCCGGCTTCTCCGTTGCTGACCGTCGCGGACGACGGATTGGTTGAGACGACGGATGTGATTGGTGCCGAGGATGCGGGCACGGTGCCCTCGGACGAGGGATTCTATCGGATCGTGCGTGTGACGTTGGTTCATCGAACGGTTGGACGGACGATGGAGGCGGATGTCCCGCGTGTGCTTTCGGAAGAGACGAGCGAGCAGTATGTTGCCGTTCCTCTTGAGAT
>JACCED010154981.1_pt1 | contig 18473 bp, 15 predicted proteins | sample 7455021 | NCBI WGS metagenome assembly JACCED01 (sample SAMN15323456, study PRJNA562643) | freshwater metagenome | isolation source: river surface water | place: USA:Blue River Watershed | collected 2017-08-19 | reverse complement strand
TGTACAATTAACGCAAACTACTGCTAATGATCCTAAGGATGCTGTTTCATGGTTGAATTTAGGTTTATTGTATGAAAACAAAGTAGCCTCTTTAAATGATGAATTAAGAAAGATTCAAGAGAAATCATTTAAAGTTCAAGAAGTAGATCGTCGTTTGGCAAGTCAAAATGACCAAATTTCAGCTTTCAAAGAGGAGGTAACGCGTACTAAATCAAAATTGAAATCAGCGACTACGCCTAAAGCAAAAGCATCTGTAAATAGCCAAGTAGCTAGTTTAGAAGCTAAAGTGAAAGAATTGACTGATGTTTTAGCTGGTATCAAAGAGGAGAAGGCAGCAGCAGAAGCGGCGGCAGGGGATGCAGCAGCAAATAAGGCTAAAATGGATGAATTAACTGCGAAAATTGCAGAAATTCGTGCTAATCTGCCCACTTATTACACAAAGGTTTTAGAAGCTGATGCAACGAATTACGATGCATTGTACCAGTTAGGTGCTTACCACTATAATGATGCGCAAGAAATTAAGCGTCTGGTTAATAGCATGGACATGAACGAGTACAAGAAGACCGGTAAGGAAATAGAAGCTAAATTAGCGGTAAAATACAATGAAGCATTGCCATATTTTGAGCGCGCTTTTAAATTAAAGAAAGACGAAGACTTGAAAGAAATCTTGAAGCAAGTTTATCGTGAGTTAAAGGACGAGGCTAAATTAGCTGAGTTAGAGAAGTAAGTCGATAGTTGATAGCTTATTAATCTGAAAGGGCTGCTTAGAAATAGGTGGCCCTTTTCTTGTGGTTAAGAATCTATTTAACATAATATAAATTATATAACATTTCAGTGGATAGTGGTCAGTGGTCAGTGGTCAGTCGACAGTAGCTAGTATAAGCGATCTTTACTCTATACTCTATAATCTCTTATCTATTCCTGACGATTACTGTGAATACTGTCCACTGTCCACTGACGACTGTCCACTGACGACTGTCCACTGACGACTGTCCACTGCCCACTGTCCACTGTTTACTGTCCACTGACGTGAAACGTCACCGTAAACTCCGTATAGGAATCAGGAACAGAAACCACCGAGATTTGGCCATTATGTAGTTGAATGATTCGTTCAACCAGTGATAAACCGATACCGTAGCCTTTAGATGAGGCCGTATTTTCGCCTCTAAAGAATGGTTGAAATATGTAAGGCAAATCGTTTGCAGGTATGCCTTTTCCTTCGTTTCTGACAAAAATTTGGATGGAATTACCTGAATTCTTGAAGGAAACTTGGGCTGATTTTGAGGGGCTGAACTTGCAGGCGTTTTCCATCAAATTCTTTAATGCCGTCAAAATTAGTTTATCATCTGCTTTAATTAAGAGCATTTCCTCGTCTTCTGGCATATGGGACGTGTCAATGCTGACTTTGTAAGCGGAGTTTAATTTTTGGGTTAAACTTCTGGCTTCCCAAAGTATTTCGTCGATTCTCCACTCATTAAAACCTGTTTGGCTGTCAGATAGACTTAATTTGTTCAGTTCAAGTAAGGATTCTGTGATTGCGGCTAATTCTTGGGTATCTTCTAATACCGAACTGATCGTTTTCTTATAATCCCCTAATTCTCTTTCTTTTAGAAGACTTACCTCCAGTTGAGATGATATTTTGGTCAAAGGGTTTTTCAATTCATGCGAAACGTTCGCAATGAATGTTTTTTGTAATTTAAAGGCATTCTCGATGCGTTCTAAGAGTCGGTTGACCGTAGACACCATCTTCCCTATTTCGTCCTCAAAATCAGGCGATTTGAGGCGTTCTTCTAGACGTTTGGGCGATAATTTATCAACTTGTTGGATTACTTCAGAAATTGGATTAACTGCTTGACCGGCAAAAAACCAGCCTGAGAGCACTACAATGAGGATAAATAAGAGAAATAAGGCAATTAAGATATTCTTTAGATCTTTTGCATTTTCGGCTGAATATTGGTCGACTGCCCCTGCAAAAACCACTAAACGTCCCTCTGGGGTAGCAAATACGGTGCCCAATACCTCAATATCTTCTCGTTGAAAGCGTATTTCCTGCTTTTGACGAACTTGTTTAATTAGATCAACGTCAATGTGAAGGTTGATACTATCGTTCGAGGCGTAGATTCGTTCGTTACATAAATCGTAAACTAAAACACTCTCCCGGTATAATAAATCACGGTTAGTTTGCCCGATGATTCCCATTAATTTGGAATCTACTTGGTTTACATTGACGACTAGCTGGGCGGTTGTGTTTGCTTTTTGGCGTAAACGGCTATAAAATTTATCCTTGTAATTCTCTTGTGTAAATAAATAGATGACGAAATAGGATACGAATAAAATCGCAGAAACGAGGTAGGTAAACTGGTAGGTCAGCCTGGATCTAATTTGCATGATTATTCGTTTTTAAGGATATATCCTCTACCAAATTGGGTATGAATTAACTTGCTCGCAAAGCCTTTATCTACCTTTTTACGCAAATAGTTGACATAAACCTCGATTAAATTAGAACTATTTTCATCCTCTACTTCCCAAATATTCTCGGCAATTTGTGCTTTTGAAATCACCATTTCCTGGTTTCTTAAAAAGTATTCGAGTAATTGGAACTCTTTGGACGTTAAATTAATGGATTGGCCAGAACGAGTAACTAATTTACTAATGAGGTCCATTTCTAAATCCGCGAACTTGAGTACTTGAGCTTCAATTTGAGTTTGGGATGATCTTTTTAACAATGCTTTAATGCGCGCTAAAAATTCCTTAAAATCAAATGGCTTCCCTAAATAATCATCCGCTCCTGCATCAAATCCCACGAGTTTGTCATCCGTTGTACTTAGCGCAGTTAGCATTAAGATGGGGGTTTGAATACCCTCAGCTCTCAATTGTTTACAAAGATCTATGCCATTAATACCTGGTATGATGATGTCTGAAACAATCAGTGAATAGCTATTACGTAATGCCAATTGCTTCGCGATAGTTCCATCATAGGCCACTTCTACCTCATAGTTGTTTTCCTCTAACCCCTGTTTCAAGGATTGAACGGTTTTAGGTTCGTCTTCTATGAGGAGAATTTTGATCATTTCAGAATGGATTTCAAGTCAGCTGGAGAATAATTGATTGATTTTAATACTTTATTATCAGATTTCCTGTACACTTTCCAAACTCCATTCTCTGCTTGAATCTCTGCTTCCGTGCCATCTTTATCCTGATAGAATTTCACCGTATATTCGGCTTCCTCCAAGGAAGAACAGGCTTTAGACATATTAGAACGTTGCACTTCATTGAATAATTCGACAAATTTTTCACCTAGTCCAAACTCAAGCACCGCACCCGAAAGCACGTATTGTAAGTCACAAAGTGCATCTGCCACTTCCACTAAATCGTTTGCGGCTATGGCCTCTTTCAATTCATCTAATTCCTCTGCTAATAGGCTAACGCGTAAATTACAACGCTCTATGGCTGGGATGGTGGGTTGAGCTAATACAGGAGCTCCAAAGGTTTGGTGAAATTGTGCCACCTGATTCAATGAGTCTAGTTTTTCCATTATATATATTCAATTTATTAAAATTAATCAATTAATGGGTCTCTAGCAATATCGGATTTTTGGGGAAAAGAGGGAGACTGAAAATACAATTGTGCACAAGTGTGGATAACTTGTGGATAACTCGAAAGCGAAATGTGGATAAGTCCGATTTTTGTTTACAATTCTTATTTACTGAGGCTTGCTCTCTGAGAAAGTGCCATCAGTATAAAAGATAAGAACGCGTTCAATCTTCTTAGCCAAATGAGTGGTAGATGCAGGAGCAGCGACCGGTTGGCTTAATTTTGGACTACTTTCTCTAGGTCGTCTGAGATTCGATTGTACGATCGTTTGTTCAGCTAAATTATTTACAGGCGATTCTGGGGCGCTAGGCGTAACGGCATCAAAAAGGGATGGAGTTGAAGTAATTGGAGTCGCCACTACTTTGGGAGCAGAGACTACTATCGATAAATCTCGTTTATCATCTAATAACTCTTCTGCAGGGATTTCAGGAAAGGCAATGAGAATCTTCTGTACGACATCTAAGCTGGGTTTGTTTCTTCCTGAAAGAATGTGAGAGATACTACTACGTGGTATTCCTAAGGTATCCGCAAACTGGGAGGCACTTAACTTCTTTGCCTGAATTAACAATTCAATTTTAGCACTTAGATTCATCTTTGTAAACATTATTAATGTATTACAAATTTAAACAATTTACATTTATTTACAAATACCAATTCACTAAATAGATGTTTACAAAAGTGACACACAATCAGAATGCAATGCAATCAGTTTACTTTTGTATAATCCACCGATAGCTTTTTTGAAATCCTTTTTAGACATACCTAACTGATCATAGATATCTTCAGCAGGGCTTTTGTCATGTAGGTAAAGTACACCTTTGTTGTCTTTAATTGCCTGCAATACTTTCTCTACTTGTGAATCCAAACGTAATCTTCCTATTGGTTCCAAACGTAAATCAAGGCGCCCATCTTCGCGCAAGTTCTCTATGTAGACAAATGTACTTTGGCCTAATATTACATTTGTAAATATTTCATTTTTAAATAACATACCGATTTTACAATTGTCAACTAAACATTTTATACCTAAATCGGTGTATTCAAATGGAACTGCTTCAATCTTTGTCCCTGAAGCGAACCGATTTTCTTCGTCTTCTATAAAGGGTGGTAAGAAGTTTTCAATTCTTGCTGAGGCGACGATGCGGTCTGTTTGAGCATCCAAATAAATGTAAACGAGGTAAAATTTACCTACTACCATTTTTTGGTATTGTTGACTAAAAGGGACGAAAAGGTCTTTTGCTAATCCCCATTCTAGAAAAACACCGAGTGGAGTTACTGATTTGACCTCTAGATAAGCGAACTGCTTGATGGTGGCATATGGCTTTAAAGTGGTCGCAATAATGCGGTCCTCAGAGTCACGGTAGATAAATACATCAATCGATGAATCGATTTCATACGTTTCAGGCACGTATTGTAAGGGTAATAGGATTTCATCTTCGTAACCATCTAGATAGAGGCCAAAAGGTACTTCTTTGATAATACGAAGGTGATTGTATTCACCGATTTTCAATTCATTTTCCATAAAAAAAGCCCGGCTATGAACCGGGCATTAATTCTTGTTATCTACTAAACGACTACGTTATTCTCTCTTAATGCTTGATTAAGCGATGTTTTTAAGTCGGTACTTTCTTTTCTTTTACCAATGATTAGGGCGCACGGTACGCCGAAGGTTCCTGCTGGGAAAGTCTTTTGAATACTTCCTGGAATAACGACCGAATTCTCAGGCACATATCCGATGTATTCTACTGGCTCAGGGCCTGAAACATCAATTATCTTAGATGAACCTGTAATGGTTACACCAGCGCCTAAAACAGCTTTCTTACCTATGTGAGCACCTTCCACCACAATGCAACGAGATCCAATGAAGGCTCCGTCTTCAATAATGACAGGTGAAGCTTGAGGTGGTTCCAATACGCCACCAATGCCTACACCACCGGAAAGGTGAACGTGTTTGCCGATTTGAGCGCATGATCCTACGGTTGCCCACGTGTCTACCATGGTTCCTTCGTCTACATAAGCACCAATATTCACATAAGAGGGCATTAGAATCGTTCCTTTCGCTAAGAATGCGCCATAACGGGCAACAGCAGGAGGAACAACGCGCACACCTAGTTCTTTGTAATTTGACTTTAAACGCATTTTATCGTGGAATTCGAAGATTCCTACTTCTGATACAGCCATTTGGCGAATAGGGAAATACATAACGATCGCTTTCTTTACCCATTCGTTTACTTGCCAGCTACCATCAGCCTTTGGTTCTGCTGTACGCAATTCCCCTCTATCCACTAAGTCTACGACTTTTTCTATTGCCTCGATGGTTTCAGGCTTCGAACGAAGTTCTGGATTGTCCCATGCGGCTATTATACTATTTTCTAAAGAATTCATAAAAATGATATGCAATAAATGAAGTTGCAAATTAATCAAAAAAGGCTTGGCTTCCCCAGATCAGTGGAAATAAAATAGGCTCCTGGTGATGAAGAGCACGAAAAAAGTCTAAAAAAACGAACTAAATTTAACTTAAACTTTAATAAGTCATTTAGCTGATTATCAATCAGTTATGTAGTTGTTCAAAATAATATTTTGGTAAATTTTGCTAGAAAATTAGCTAAAAAGACAAGTGACATTCTGTCACTCCCCCACCCCATCGATCTGGAGCATTTTTTTCTTATACAAATATGCAAAAATAATTTGAATAAAAAACGTATCCGAGTAAAAAATGCGACAAAATCAATTAATTAGCACAATAGCTAAATTAGAATACTATGATTTACTTTTGTAAAATAGGCCTTGTAAACGTTTAATTGCGTTTATTTAATCCTATTGTTCTTGGAATAATACATTTTAAATGCTATATTTGGTCTTTGTATGAACTCAAATTAATTTATTCAGTGAAAAACATTAAAGTTGCTATTAATGGTTTTGGTCGTATCGGTCGACTTACTTTCCGTCGTTTATTGGAAAAAGAAAATGTGGAAATCGTTGCTATTAACGATTTAACTGACAATGCTACTTTGGTACACCTACTAAAGTATGATTCAGTTCATGGTCGTTTTAATGGAACTGTTACTTCTGATGCAGATAGCATTACTGTTAATGGTAACGTGATTAAGGCTTTTGCAGAACGTGATCCTAAGCAATTGCCTTGGGGTGCTTTAGGCATCGATGTTGTTTTAGAATCAACGGGTCGTTTTATCGATCAAGATGGTGCAGGTCAACACTTAGTTGCTGGCGCTCGCAAAGTAATCATCTCCGCTCCTGCTAAAGGAGATATTCCTACAGTCGTTTTAGGTGTTAATGATAATACATTGACAGATGATATGACGATTATCTCTAATGCATCTTGTACAACTAACTGTTTAGCGCCAATGGCTAAAGTATTAGATGATGCTTTTGGAATCGAGAAAGGTTTTATGACTACGGTTCATGCTTACACAGCTGATCAAAATTTACAAGATGCACCTCACTCCGATTTACGTCGTTCTCGTGCTGCAGCTTATTCTATCATCCCTACCTCTACAGGTGCTGCGAAAGCAGTAGGTTTAGTATTACCTCACTTGAAAGGTAAATTAGATGGTAACGCTATGCGTGTTCCTACACCAGATGGTTCAGTTACTGACTTTACTGTAGTATTGAAGAAAGAGGCAACGGTTGCTGAAATCAACGCTGCTTTAAAAGCTGCAGCTGATGGTCCAATGAAAGGCATCTTAGAGTATACTACTGACGAAATCGTTTCTATCGACATCATCGGTAACCAACACTCTTGTATTCTAGATTCTAAGTTAACAACAGCCATGGGTAACTTAGTGAAAGTAGTAGGTTGGTATGATAACGAGTTTGGTTATTCTTCACGTGCAGCAGATTTGATCGCTCGCGTTGGTTAATCAACCAAGTTTGATATAAATGAAAAAGCCTCTCAAATTGAGAGGCTTTTTTTATTTCTGGTTGGTAGCTCTAAGGTAATTGATGTTAAATCCTTTTTCGTAGAACATTTCCTCGAAGCGTGTTTTGATTCCAAAGTGATCATCCATCCATTCGGACGTATACAAATCAGTTGTTTTTACGATTACCTCCCATCCGTTTTCGACTAATGAGCCTTCTGAAAATTCAAAGAAGGGTAAGGAATCCGTTTTTAAGTGAAGAATACCGCCAGGCTTTAGGATTTTCTTGTAGCGATTAAGAAAGGTATGAAATGTGAGGCGACGTTTCTCGTCTCGATCTCTAAGACGTGGGTCAGGGAAGGTAATCCAAATTTCATCTACTTCGTTTTCGGCGAAATGTTCATCAATCTCTTGCATGTGTATGCGAAGAAAGGCAGTGTTCGTTAACTCAAGTTCCTTTGCCGCTCTCCCTGCTTGCGCTAAACGATCCCCTTTTACATCCACCCCAATAAAATTCATATTAGGAAACAGTTTTCCTAATCCATTGGTATATTCTCCTCGGCCACAGCCTAACTCTAGCACTAATGAATGTGCATTGTTAAAGTATTCCGATTTCCATTTGCTGGCCAAAGTTCCGAAAATAGGTTTCGGACTTTGGATGACATTGTCTAAAGCGATGGCTAGATTGTATTTGGCTGTTTTTCGTCTGCTCAAGATGATCGCGTATTAAAAGGTAATTTCTCCTATCAGGTAGGTGCTTCCACAGATGAGTATTCCATCTGTAGAACCTGAATGTGATTTTGCAAGGGTAATGGCATCATTTACAGAGGGTACAACTTTACCCTGTAAGCCTTTTGTTGCAGCTATTTTTTGTAATTCCAAAGCTGATATGGCTCTAGGATTGTTCGCTTGTGAAAAATAATAAGTTGCATTAGGGGGAAACAAGGATAAAACTGATTCAATGTCTTTATCTGCTACCATTCCAAGTATAATGGTTAAATGATTGAAATTTTCCTTATTTATCTGTTGAATAATTTCGGTGATACCACTTATGTTATGTCCCGTGTCCGCAATGATTTTAGGACTATCACCTAAAATTTCCCATCGGCCTTGTAAACCGGTATTTACTCGGGTCTGCTCAATCCCTAATTTGATTTTTGCTGCTTCTAGTGGAATCATTGACTTAATCTGTTCACACCAAGCTAGTACGCCGCGAATATTTTTTTGTTGGTAATGTCCCTTGTAAGGACTATTGATCGGCATTTCACCCCAGCTAGGGCTTGTAAAGATATAATCCGACGCAGAAACTACATCCGAGGCAAATTGTAGCGAGGCATTTACTGTTAAAGCTTTGGCAATGAAAACACCGGACGTTTCATCTTGTTTTTCGCTGATGGTGATCGGAGTATTCCATTTAATGATGCCAGCCTTTTCAGACGCAATTTTTTCCAAAGTATCCCCTAGCAAATCTTGATGATCAAAGCTGATGTTTGTGATCAAGCAAGCGAGCGGTGAAATGATATTCGTCGAATCCAAACGTCCGCCTAACCCCGTTTCAATGATCGCATAATCTACCTGTTGCTCCTTGAAATAGGTAAAGGCCATGATGACGGTCCATTCAAAAAAGGACGGCCGCACTTTTTCAATGAGGTCTAGTCGAGAAGTAACAAAGTCGGCTACCCATTCTTCAGGTACCTCACGACCGTTAATCTTTATCCGTTCTGTGAAGGAATGTAAATGGGGGGATGTGTAAAGACCTACTTTGTAGCCATGTTGCTGAAGAATAGAGGCCATAAAATGGGAGGAACTCCCCTTTCCATTTGTGCCTGCAATGTGCAAGGATTTGAATGAGCGCTCCGGGTTACCCATTAGCTCACAAAGTGCTTCTATATTACCTAAACCTGGTTTATAGGCTTTAGCCCCTTCCCGGTGAAATACCGGCAATTGTGCATACAAAAAGGAAATGGACTCGGAATAATTCATCGGATTCCTATCTTTCTCCTACGCGGAAGGTAATAGATCCGGTCGCTTCTTTCGGGCTTGCACCTGAAGACGTTTTAATGAATTTAGATTTTTCAATGGCTCTTTTGTATTTCTGTGCCAAAGAATTAGAGAAGGAATTCTCTGCAATCACTAATTTAATAATATTACCATCCTCATCGATTTTGATGGTGAAGCGAATCATACCTGTTTCACCGGTATCATCTTTTACATTTGGACGATTGGCAATTCTCCATCCGGAAATATTGACCGATGTAGATCCTGCGCCATCCCCGCTCCCGCTTCCATTACCTGAGTAGTTGGTGGAGTTGTTTATTTTTCCATTCGGGCTACCTTTATCCCCAATTTTTCCCGCATCTGGTCCGTTGGAATTTCCTCCAGGATTCGGATTTGTTCCGCGCGTTCCATTACTTGTTGTTTTCTTCTTGAATAAAGCACCTTCATCGATTTTTTCTTCCGGCTCGGGTGTGGGTTTGGTCGCTACAGTCGTCGTTTTCTTACTATTTTCCGAAATACTTACCGGGCTTTTTACCACCGATGTAACTACAGACTCTTTAGAGCTAGGCGTAGGCTTTGCTTTCGTCACGGTTGCGATTTCCGTTTCTTTTTCTGCTGGTTGTGATTCATCGTTGTTCGGTAAATCACTAGGTTGATTATAGGATTGTACATTTCCACCCCCTTCATCATCTGTCCCATAATTTACTTCGAATCCTGGTTCAGGCAATTCGAGCTTCATTTCTTCAGCTGACCAAATTTTTGCATACCAAAACAACAAGAAAACTAAACCTTGTACAACAAGCGTTATCACCAAGGCTTTGCGCTGGTTTTTACGTTCTAAATTTTGTTGTTCGATGCGTTGGTTCATTCCTTAAAGTGCCTTAAACACCCAAATATCTACCTTTTTTGATTTTTTCAGTTCGCTTGCTTTCGCATATCCGGCATCCATTGAATGTTCCGTTCCTAGGCTAATGCGGTAAAACTTTGACTGATCGTTTTTTAATATGATCTCTGCTTGATCAAAACCAAGTGATTTAAAGGCTTTCAAGCTTTTTTCTGCTTGATCAAATGATTGAAAACTAGCTGCAATTAGATAAATGACATCTTTAGAATTGATTTCCTCCGATTTAACCGCTACTGGCTCCTTTTCCGCTGGTGCAGCAAGTGTTTTTGTTTGAGTAGTATCGATTAAGGTTTCAACTTTGGATACTGCCGGTGTAGGATTAACCTTTTTTTCAATTTTAATCGGATTTAATGAACTCTGTGATTGGTTGGATGCTGGGGCAGTTAGGAAGAAAGCACCTAATCCACCTAAAATGAATGCGATGGCAGCGTATACATACACTGATCGGCTCATTTTTATCGGCTGGATCTCTTCATTCGATTGAGCTGGTAAATCTTCAGGAATCGGTGTTGTAACAAGTTCTGGCTTTTTCGCCTTAGTTACGTGTGAATAGCCTAATCCCACTGGATACAGACCAAAAACGTCTAAATCTGCATTGAATTCAGGATTCGGTAAAAAGGAGATTCGCTTTTCTTGGTTCAAGGTTAACGAACCTAAAACACCTATGCTTACTTCCCCCTGGGTATTTAATAGTGATTTTAATTCTTTACTAAATGCGGTAACCTCAGCAGACGCATCAGCAACTGAGATAGACTTTTTCTTTGCCCATTCTGTGCTTAAAAAACGATCATCCGTTTTAAGCTTTTCATTGAAGGCCACACATTTTCTCTTTGGGTAGATTTTTCCTTCCTTTTCATTGAATGAAAAGTCTTCAGCATTTACGACAAAACCACCAAATTGCGGAATAATCACGCATTCATGGTCGTATAATAAGTGTTCTAGAAAGGAATAAAATTCAGTCATTATTAAAATGAATATGCTAGAGTTGCTGTAAAGTTAAAACCTTGTGTCGGATAAAATAAATATCGTTGGTAATTTTTTCCCATTAAATTATTAGCCGATACCGCCGCTGTAAATTTCTCCGTAATAGCATACTCTCCTTTTACGTTGATATCTATGATATTATCTAATTTACTTGCCTTTTGAGTTCTCGGATTGAAACCATACAATCCACCTATGTAATAGATTTCAGGAAGAATTTTTACTTTAGGATGTACTGTGATTGTATTTCTCCAAGCTATTTGGATATTAGGTCTGTGGTATGCGTATAAAAGCGATCCTAAGTTGCCATAATGAGTATATTCCACCTGTAGATCAGATTGGATTTTGTCAGTAAATGACATCTTCGTATTTGCCTGTAATTGAAGTACAGAAATGGCAGCGCCTGAATTAGAGAAGAGGATATCAAATTGCGATAAATCAGCTGCCGATGAAGTGAAAAAGGCCATTTTAGTATATTGTCCATACGTGGCTTTTAATTCATAGGATACATTCCGCTCATTAGAGCCTGATAAACCACCGGTAACAAGCCATTTCTGATCTGTATTTTGTAAGTTGATGGATTGGGCAAGCCAAGGATTTACTAACAAACTGCTGTGATAAGAATTAAATTGAGTATTTCCTTCCAAGCCAGCAAATAAGCGAATATAGTCATTTGCTCTAAATCGAACCTGTACATTAGGGTAGATTTTTAGTTCATCGTCTTGGATGGCGTTGATTCCAGCTTGTACATTTAATTGAGGTAAAAGGGCAAAGCTAAGGCTCGGCATTAAGCGGAAAAAGTTTCGGTTAGTGGACGTATTACTGGTGAAATTCGATAAGATAGCCTCACCATTCAATCGGAAGTTAATTCCATCTTTAATGGCAAAGGTTGAATTTAGGTAACTTTTAAACAACCATTCTTTAGGAGCTAAATTTCCAGACAAGTATGAAAATTCAGTTCCGGCTTGGTAACTTAATTTTTTACCCTCTGTCGCACTTAAAATATCCCCATTGAATTTTATCTGATTGTAATTTACACCAAAGGCATCCTCTGGTGTATTTGCAGGAATGCTAGCCTTACCATAAAAATTAGTTGCGGTGCGGCGGTAGTCTAGTGAACCTTTTAATAAGGCTTTAGACCAAAGTGATTGGCTATAAACTTTTACCTCATTTTCAGATCGGCTAGAAAAGGCATTATCCGTGGGACCGATTGAGTTCGCATCGTGGTTGATGTACAAACCTCTTGATTCCTTATCAGATGGATTAAACCCAAAATGACCATTTAGTAAGGTGTGGCCATAGTTACCCGCTCCTATTTTGATCGAATTTTTAGCCTTAGATCCGAATGGAGAAACTAATTCTTCTCCTGCTCTAGGACCAATGATGCTCGTGTTGATAGCTGGTAAACTAGGCGATTGGGGTTTATTCAGATCAAATGAAAAATCAACTTTATGGTCTTTTGTGTAATCTGGAATTTCGTTCAATGCTTCAAATGATCGGCTTAAAGTAGGTTGCACTTCAATCTTGCGTACTTTTTCCGTTACAAATTCTTCATTTTGTATGGTGCCCTCTTTCTTCTGTTGACCATAGCTTTGCATGGAAACCAGGATTAAACAGGATGCTATACCGATTTTAGATGCGAATCTCATATTCATTATTTTGGGAATTGGGTTTTCATCAGGGCCTTTGCAGCATCTACGCTTTCTTTGTCCTCAGAATTATCAATAATGGATTTTAATGTAGCTTTAGCTTGAGCAAGATTTTTCAGTTCAATCAAGTTTCTAGCTAAAAGTAAATAGGCTTTACCTAAAGTGGCATCTGATACTTCAGCAAATTCATTTCTGAATTTGTCTAAAATCATCTCATTAGAGGCGGCAAATTCACCTTTTGCATTCTTTAGTTGAATGATATCTAAATAGAATACAGCGGCTTCCTCTACGCTTTCTTCCTCCTTTCCGTTCGTAGAACTAAATTCTTGGTAGGCAATCAAGGCAGAATCTAATTCATTTAACTTAAGATAGGATTGTAGGATGCGTTTGTTTGAACGATGAATAAGGCTGGAATCCACCCCTTTATCTTTTAGAAGACGGTAATGAACAATCGCTTTAGAATAAGCAGCTGAATCAAATTCGATATCTGCTACTTTTGAAATAACAGAATTCAAAGATGGATGTGCGTTCTGTTCGATCACCTTTTGGTAGAATTCGTAAGCTATTGCTTTATTATTAGACCGGTTTGCCGCATCTGCGATTAAATAAGTCACTTCTACTACACGCTCGTCAGCAGGATAATGCGTAATGAAATTTTTCAAAGGTTGAATAGCCTTATCGTATTTCTCCCCTAAATAGATTCCTTTAGCCGCTTGGTATTCTAAATCTATTTTTTCTTCCTCATTTAGGCTGCTATTTTGGTACATCTGAAGATAAGCTGTCATTTCCTCTGGGCGACCTACTTCATTTAACTCTTCTTGTAAACCGGCTACAGCATCTTTAGCAAAAGTCTCTTTAGCGTACTTTTCAATGACTACTTTATAGTCTGCGATGGCCTTTTCTGGTTGCTTTGCGTTCGAATAAGATTGCGCTCTTTTTAAGATGGATTCTGCGTAATATGGGCTATTCGGTTGATTTGTAATCAAATCAGTAAATCCTTCAATAGCCTCTGCATATTTACGTGTACGGAATGAAATCAAGTTTTCTTGAAAGCTAGCATCATCTCCAAATTTTGTATTCGGGAAAGCCTTTTTTAAAGCTTGGAAAGTGGCTTTAGCCTCTGTATCACGTTCTAAATACATTAAAGTGATTCCTTTTTGGTATAAAGCATAATCCTTCTCTGTTTTTACATTCTCGATGGCTTGGTTATAAAAAGATAAAGCTTCAGTGTAATTTTTCGCTACTAAATAGGTATCAGCTAGTCGTAAGAGCGCATTTGAATTCGCTTTTCCTGCCGGATTTGCTTTCAGTTGTTCAACGTAGGTTTTAAAATAGGTATTTGCGCTAGTGAATTCTTTTACAGAGAAATAAGCATAAGCGATTCCGATACGGTTTTTTTGGAGAAAATCAGCCGAATGTTTACCTGATAATAGAGGTTTATAGACCTGAATCGCGGCTTCAAAATCCTTTAATTGGGAAAGTGATTCTGCTTTACCAAATGAAGCTTCATCTGTCACATTTGGGTTCGCAGCTTGCGCAATAGCTTGATCAAAATAGGTAATTGCCTCCTTGTATTGTTCCTTGTTGTAGGCTTTAGTACCTAAATTATAAGTTAATGTCTGATAAGCCACTTTCATTTCATCCGAGATTGGAATCCCCGATGTCAGGAGTGTTGTGGCTGGCTGTAGCGTCGTTAACTTAAGGATTGCATCCGCTGCTAAACTCTGATATGCCGCTGTGAAAGAGCTTTTTGGATAGGTTTTGCCAAATTGAAGGATAGCCTGAAGGCCCTCCGTCCATTTACCTAAATCTATCGAAATACTTAACGACTTAAATTGTGCCTCTTCTTTTAAGGATGGGTCTTGATTTAGCGTACCTACTTTAGTAAAGCTGGCAGCTGCCTCTGATTTTTTTCCCATTTTCAACAAGGCTAATCCTTGCAAGTAATAGGCTTTTTGGCCTAAAGAATCTTCTTTTAATAATCCGGCTACCGATTGAATGGCGTCATCGTATTTTTCAATCGAGTAAAGCGAAAATCCTTTTCTGTAGGCAGCGGCATCATTTTTATGGTCTTTTAAGTAATCCGTGAAGCTTTTAGCCGCCTTCACATACTGCCCTTTTTTAAATTGAACTTCTGCCACTAACAAAGCTAGATCGGGATAAGACCCAATAATTGGTTCTGCATACTTTAATAATTCATCCCATTGCGCGGTTTGCTGATAAGAGGAAATAAGCCAATACGGTAAATCTTTGCGGTATTTAGAGTTCCCATTTGACTTCTTAAAATCTGCAATGGCCTCTATGAAATTCTTTTGTTGATACTGAATAACCCCTGCATAATAGGCTGCTGAAAAGGCAAATTCTTCATCAGGATCCGTTTTAACCTCATTGAATAGAGCTAAAGCCTTTTCCATTTCTTTTGTTTCAAAATAAGCCACGCCTAATTTATACCGCGCCTCTACATTGCCTAAGGAGGAATTTTCTAGGTAATGTATTGCTTTCACATAATTCGCTATATCATAGAAGTACAATCCTATTTTTCTAAACAAAAGATTGCTATGAGGGCTATCCGGATGCTTTAAATTAAAATGATAACCTAATACCTCTATTTCAGGTTGGTTTAAATATAGGGAGCACAAAACCTGGTAGAATTCTGCCGTGATAACATCATTTTTAGTGGCATCCGATTGCCTACTTAAGAAGTTAGTAAACTCCTCGCGAGCCGCTACATAGTTTTGGGCATCAAAATACTCTTTCCCTTGATTAAAGTGAATCTGATTGCTCTCAAAAGCTAAAGAGGCTTGTGCAAAAGACGATAAATGAATAGATAAAAAGAGAACGAGGCAGTAAAAAGATGATTTAAATACCATAGGTTTATTGTCAATAGTCAAGACTAAACAATAATACGATTTTTATGTCAAATAATTGTAGAGAGATTTAGAAATATTTGGAAATAAATAGCACATGCTAGACTATACGGCTGATTTTTATAATTTTACTAAAATCTATTTCACAACAAAAATACTTATGAATTTAAAACTCCTATTCTTGAGTGTAATCGCGTCATTTAGCTGTTTTGCCGGACCGATCAAACACGAAATCAGTATGCCAGAGCCCTACTCTCATTATTTTGAGGTCAAAACAACGGTAGATGTCAGCAAAGAATCCAATTTTTTTGATCTTAAAATGGCGGCCTGGACACCTGGCTCTTATTTAATTAGAGAATTTGCCAAAAATGTGGAGTCTGTTACCGCTGAATCTGGTGGCCAAAACATCGGCATTTCTAAAACTAACAAAAATACTTGGCGCATTGCATTAAAGCCTGGAATGAAACAAGTCACGGTACATTATCGGGTGTATGCTTTTGAAATGTCGGTTCGTACGTCCTTTTTAGATGATGCTCATGGATATATTAATCCGGCAAGCGTATTAATGTATGCTGCTAAATTCGCCTCTCAACCTCAGGAATTAACCATTATTCCACACAAGGATTTTAAAAAGGTGTCGACTGCGATGAAAAATGTAGGTGGCTTTAATTACATTGCAAAGAACCTAGATGAGTTGATCGACTCCCCTATCGAGATTGGAAATCACAAGGTTTGGGACTTCAAAGTGAACAATATCCCTCACCAAATTGCCTTCTATGGCCCCGCAAAAGTCGATTCTGTTAAATTCTTAAAAGATGTACAGAAGATGGCGGAGGAAGCTCAAAAAGTAGTAGGTGAGCATCCTTGCGATCATTATTTATTCATTATTCATAACTTAAATCGCGGAGGTGGCGGTCTAGAGCACTTGTATTCAACGACTTGCCAAGTAACGCGTTCTAGTTATGAGACCCCTAAGGGATACCAAGGAATTATGAATTTATTAGCCCATGAGTATTTTCACTTATGGAATATAAAGCGCATTCGTCCTAAATCATTAGGGCCATTTGACTACGAAAATGAGAATTATACGCACAATTTATGGTTCTCAGAAGGAATTACGAGCTATTATGCGGATGTAATCAATCAACGTACGGGTATGGTTTCTACGTCGGATTACCTAAAAGCATTAGGGGAAGAAATTGCTGGGGTAGAAAATACTCCAGGAAATCAAGTGGAATCAGCCGCTGAAGCGAGCTGGGATGCTTGGATCAAATATTACCGCCCTAATGAGAATTCGCGTAATTCAACAGTTTCCTATTATGACAAAGGCTCCTTATTAGGGGGTGTTTTGAACATGTGGATTATTCAACAAACCCAAGGAGCTAAATGCCTGGATGATGTTTTCAAATTATTGTACCAAACCTATTATTTGAAGGCTGGACGTGGATTTACAGATCAAGAACTAGAAGATGCGTTCTCTAAAGTAGCGGGATCATCTGCTGCTGAATTCTTTAAAACGCATATTTACGGTGTTAAGACGCCTGCATATGCGTCGCTATTTAAGGCTTTCGGTTACCAATTTACAGATACAAATCTAGCTAAGACACTACCCTACGTAGGAGTAAGCATTGCTGCTGGACGCGTTGTTTCAGTATACAAAGGAGGATCTGCCTATGTGGCCGGACTCAATGTGGGTGATGAGGTAGTGAAGGTGAATGGAGCTGATTTTCCCGGAATAGATAAATTATTAGCGGACAAGAAACCAGGGGATTCACTTGTATTCTCAGTGAAAAGAGATGGAATGGAGCGTACGTTCTTAGTGCCTGTGCAGCAAACACCTTTAAAGGCATTTGTGATTGAATCAGAGGCTACACCGACCGAAGCGCAATTGAAACTGCGCCATAAGTGGTTAGGCGGGAACTAATCCGAATGTTTAGCCATTTCGGCGTACATATTCTTAAAGGTCTGTAAGACGAAATCTTGAAAGGAGGAGCTGGATACCAGCTCCTCTATTTCATTTTGGGAGGAAAAGTCCATCACAGAATATTTGTAGCTCTGCTCTAGGTGCGGAGTCTCAAACTTCACGATGTATTTCGAATTCCACTCAAAAAGGGAGATTCGCATCTGTGGATGGGTTATTTCCTTGATAAAATGCATTAGTCTTGAATGATTTTAACGCTTTGGATTTTATCTCCTTCACGTACTAAATCGATTACGTCTAATCCTTCAATTACTTTACCAAAACACGTGTGCTTACGGTCTAAGTGTGCCGTATTGTTACGTGAGTGACAAATAAAGAACTGAGAACCACCTGTGTTAGGTCCACGGTGAGCCATCGATAAAACACCACGATCGTGGAATTGATTATTTCCTGTTAATTCGCAAGGAATTGTGTAGCCTGGGCCACCTGCTCCTGTTCCGTCAGGACAACCTCCTTGGATAACGAAATCATTAATCACGCGGTGGAAAGTAATACCGTCATAAAAGCCTTTCTCCGCTAAGTCGATGAAGTTTTTAACGTGGATAGGTGCATCCTCTGTGTAGAATTCGATTTTCATTAACCCTTTATCGGTTAACATTTCTGCGTATGCCATAATTTTACATT
>JACCED010036093.1_pt1 | contig 18478 bp, 13 predicted proteins | sample 7455021 | NCBI WGS metagenome assembly JACCED01 (sample SAMN15323456, study PRJNA562643) | freshwater metagenome | isolation source: river surface water | place: USA:Blue River Watershed | collected 2017-08-19 | reverse complement strand
TTTTATTTAATTGTTTTTTTACTATTTATAATGATGATAATGATCTTTTATATATTTTAGAGAAAAATATTAAATTATTAAATAAAAGTATTGAAGATTGTATTATATTTGAAGAATTAGAAAATATTGATATAATTAATTTAAAAAGTATCATAATTAAAAAAGATATTTTTAATAAATTAAATAAAAAAGAAAATATTCATTCATTAAATACAATAATATCAAAAGATAAATTATACTTTTCTAATTTTGATTTTAAATTAAATGAAATAATAATTAAACCAATTGACAAATTATTTGATTTATTCATTAAATAAATTATAAGATGCATTATAATCTTTTGATTGTATATCATTTGGTGATACATCAAATGATGAATCTAATTTATCATTCGGTTTAGAATACATTGTATAACCAATTTGATTATTTTTGCGTTCACAAATATCCTCCATCTCAATTATATATCGCATTAATATACTTTGTAAAACATCAACTGATTTTTTATATTTAGTATCAGATACATCAGATACAGGTAATTTATAAATTAAAGATTCAAGACTGTTTAAACTTCCAGCTATCTCTTGTTTAGCAACATCTAAGTTTTGAAAAGGATTCTCTAATCCTTCTTTCATTTGTTGATGTAAAGCTATAACATTATTAGTATGAATAATTGAAGATACATATGATGATAAATTGTATTGACTAAATTCGCGGATATTATAATAAAATTCAACAATAAGTGGATTTAAATATAAATAGGATTTAGTAATGGGTGGTTGAATATTCATAGTATCTTTAGGACCAAAATTTGAATAATTTGATCCATCAAAACATAATTTATTTAAAAAATTTAATTGATCTTTTTTAAGTGAAATATAATCATTAAATTGACCAAAGTCTTTTTGAATTAGATAGCCGATAACAACAATAAGAATAAGGAAAACAAGAATATGGTTTAATTTAATCTCATAAAAACTAATAACAAAAAAGATAAAAGCACTTAAATAAATATAATAAATGATGTTATTTTGGGGTATTTGATTTAAAATTTGATAAACATTAGAATTATAAATCTCAAATTTATCAAAATAATTATTTACATTATTTGTAAGATTAAATGAATCCATATAAAGTCTAGAAAATACAAAATCAGTCATTTTATGTAAATCTCTAATAAAACTATATTTTTTTTTCTTTGAATTAAATCTTTTTTCTAATTTAATAATAAAAATGAGATTCGTAACTAAAAGAGTTGTTCAATCTATGAATTCTAATGGTAATCCAAAAACTATGATTAACATCACCAATCAAAGTGACAATAAAATCATTAAAACCCGTGCTGTATCTGATAAGAACAAACCAAGTGATTTTAGAGTTGTTCAACAAGGTGTTGAAAAAGAAGGTTCTAAAGTTGTATCTTTTCAAAAGTTCTATATGATGAGTGAAAAAGATATTATGAGTTTATTTAAAAATGCAGAAGTTGTTGGTACTAATAATTTAAAATCTCATGGAGCTAAAGAAGTTAAAATAAGTGAAGATGGTAAAATAACTTTAAAGAAGGATACTATTAAAAAGAAAGTCACTAAAAAAGAAGATTCAAAGAAAAAAGAGAAGAAAGAGAAAAAGTTAAAAGAGAAATTAAAAAGTATTAAAAAAAGTATGAGTGAAAAAAAGATTAAAAAAATTAAATTAAAGAAAGGTGGTTCTGATGGAAGTATTATAGCATTTGATAAAGAAGATAAAATGTATGCTCCTTTTCAAACATTAGAACAAGAGAAAACAGTTAATTTAACAAAAGGTGGATCATCTAAAAAACTATAAATTTTCTGAAGAAGTTGTTTGAGAAGCGGAATTTACAAGATCAGAATAATTTTCGTACATAGTATAATTAAAACGTTCAAAGTCTTCTTTCATTAAAGTATTAACAACTTGAATAGTATTTTGATCATAATATTCTATATATTTTTTATGTTTTTTAACATTTACACGAACAATAGGATCGTGTATAGGTAAAGTGAATCCAATATGATAAAGTATATAAATAAAGTCGTTTTCTAAATTTTCAAAACGACCTATAAACTGAATATCAACATTATTTTTAAAATCAATAATATGTCGATATTGGGGCATAAAAGTGTGTATATACTCCATATCAGATACATAATTTTTCATATGAACAAAATGATGAAAAGGTATTTTTTTAGAAAGGTGATTCCAACCGGATATAAAACGATCATATGGATTTCGAACAAAACAGAATTTAAAATATGTTCTCCATTTTTCAGGGGTCATATTCATTTTTTTGTTTAAAAAAGATGATGTTTGATAATAATTAAGAACACCATGAACACGATTTTCATAACATTTTTGTTTAGGATTTGATTTTTTATTAAAACAAAATTGGTCATGATCAGGACGTTTTAAATAAAATGTTTTAAAACCATAATATTTTTCTAAAGTACCAGCTATATAACTTCCACCTGTCTTATTTATATGAATAAAAATAGCCTTTTTGTCATGATTAATACTACACATATTCTATATTAACTATTTAGATTTAGTATAAACGAATATATACGAATTTTACTTAAATTATCTTATTTACGTTTATATTTAAAATGTTTACGTTAGTTTTAAAAAAAAAACTGATTTAAAATAAACTTAATAGGGGAAATATAGATTAGAGAGTATAGTAAAAATTTTAATTTTGAAAAATGAGTGAATTTGAAACAACAACAACAAACGAGCAAATAGGAAATGCTACTAACCAGACACATGATTCTGGTGGTGGTGTACAAACTATGGGTACAAGAAATTATGGTGATGTATTGAGAAATGAGGAACCAATATTAAAGAAGTTGGTTCAAACCATTAAAGGAGAAGTTGATGATGAACAGGAATTAAAGGATATAGATTTAGCTTATTTGGATATTTATATGGAAGAATATAAGAATACATTAGGTGATAATAGAAAATATTTTAAATTCAAGGTATCAGAAGACGTAAAAAGACCGGAACAAACGAATAAGAATCAGAAGGGAAAGAATAATAGAGATGAGGTGGCAAGATTTGACACAACATTAACTACTTTTAAGGAAGATTTGAAGAACATGATATTTGATGAAGTGACAGTAAATCCTGTTTTTGTGGAACCAACTTATACAAGTGGTTTTAAGAACAAGATAAGTTATTATTTATATATGAATAAATGGGTAATTTTATTTTACAAAATGATGAGTAAAAATAATAACATAAATGGTAAAGTTTTGATAGATTGTTATATCTCATATTTGAGAAGTATAACTGATTTAGAGGAAAATAATGTTTATGGTGAAAAATTTTTAGAGGCATATAAGAAGATAAAAGATAAAATTGAGGAGTTATTAAATGAAAAGTATCCTAATCATAGAGAGAAGGTTGCTATATTATTTAAAAATCCTAAATTAATATCAGATTCATTTTGGGATTTAAGTAAACCATCATCGGTATCGGTATATCCAGAACAATATATAGTTTTACAAAATTTGATGGAAGCTTTAATAAATAATAATTCAATGTTATTATTTTACAAGATCCCACCAGGTAATGGTAAAACAATGTTTGGTGTACCAATAGCAGTGAAGATTAGTGAATTTTACAAATCTAAAATTGACAGAAATGAGATCTGTGGAACAGATGATTTAGAGTATGTTAAAAGAATTGAAGAATTAGAGAAAAATCATGAAGAAGCAGGTACAACTCCACCAGTTGAAGTTATACCGGAGAATGTTCGAGATCGTAAAAGAGATGAAAGTAAGTATTTATTATATATTTGCTATAACAATTTAGTTAGAGCTGAAGTGGCCACAATGTGTAATGGAGAAGGAATTGACGTTCCTTTTTGGTTTGCAACATCAGAGTATTTCAATGATAAAATAGATACATTATTAAGACCTTGGAAGATCTGTTATTCAGATTGGAAGAAAGCGAAGAAATCGAAAGATGTAAAGGAAAGATTTGCATCATTAAAGGTACAATGGGCATATTTCCAAAAGGAAACAAGATGTCGACCAGCGATGATAATATCGGATTTATATTCGGCATATAATTTATTAAGGACTTTTCCAGACAGATTTATACCTTATTTTGATGAGACCTTTGCGGGTTCAGAGAATGAAATAACAATGAGGATTTTAAGTTTGTTACCAAAGGTGTCGATATTATTATCGGCAACTTTACCAGAATTTGAAGAAATACCAACAATAATAAATAATTATTTAGTTAGACACAATGAAGTGGATAATAGAGATAATGTATTAAAGATGGTAAGATTGAATAGAATTCATATAAGTTGTACAACAATAGATCCAAATGGATGTGTTGTTATGCCACATAATACAATAGAGGATAAGAATGAATTATTGAGTTATATTGATAATATAAATTCGGATCCATTAAAAATAAGATGTTATTCACCACAAATAGTATTTTTGTTGGCTGATCATTTAATGTCTTATTTACCGGAAGAATTAACATTTAATAGGAAATTTTCTGATTTAGGATTAATTCGTCATGAACATATAAGAAATTATGCATTAGAGCTATTAAGATATGTTGCAAGACAAGAGAGTGATGAATTATTTATTAAATTAAATGAATTCCGTCCTAAAAAGATGGAAAACATGGATAGAGAGAATTTGTTAACTTCAAATGCTTTTTATTATCAGAATGGAAACACAATTCATGTGTCATCATATGAAGATTTTGAACCTAATTTTGAGATAATAACACGTCATATAAGAAATAGTTCACAAAGACTTCCATTAATAATTCAAGAGTACTTAGCTAAAATTGAGGAAAATAAGTTATTAATAGAAGATATTAAAGAGAATCCAGCAAGACATGGATTTGTGGGCAAAAACGGACGAGTTAATGTTAAAGAGAAGGACAAGAAGATAGATGAATTGGAAAAGAAGAGATTCAAGATTAAATTAAGACCAGAATCTGTGATTAATTCAAGAGAACATGGAGCTTTATATAATAGAGTTATACACAATCCATCAGTACATTTAACATATGATGTTGAAGTCTTAAAGTCAATACCTGAAGATTTAGCAAAATTATTATTAAGTGGCGTTGGATACTATAATCCGATGACAATGAGCGGTTTAGAACTGCATACATTTAAGATTCATAGAAATGAGTTTAGTTTTATATTAAGTTCACCAGCAATAGTATATGGTACAAATTTATCCATTAGTAATGTGGATATAGATAGTACTTTTTCAAAAGATGCATCAAGAAATTCAATTTATCAATTGATGGGAAGAGCAGGAAGAAAAGGTAAGAAGTCATATAGTGCAATGGTTGTTTTCCATGATTGGGATAGTTTAAGATTAGCTTTTAATAGGGATTATGTTGATGTGGAAGCACAATCAGCGGAGAACTTATTTGGAAGATTAATAAATGAATAAATCTATAAAATTTTTAAATTAAATAATTTTTTTTATAATAAATAATTTATTGAATACAAATAAATTAAGTTTGAAAGTGGTTTAAATTAAGAAATTTAAATCTATATTTTTTTTATAAGATAATGAATACCGATTTTTTAGATAAAATACATGAGGGTAAATTTTTTATAGATAAAAAAGTATATGTATCTCCCAAAAAAGTCACATTAATAACATTATCAGGTGCTTTATCAAATATTGATTTATTAATATATATGAGTAAGAATCCATATACTGAATTAAAAGATAATTTTCAACCATTTATATCATCAAAGAACTTTGAAATAGTATTAAAAAGAAATAGTCAAAAGTTAAAATTCGATGTTATTCAAGAAGAAGATCATTATCATTTATATTTAAATAAACAAAAAGTATATTTTAATCCTATATTTAAAGATAAATTATATTTAACTGAAGATTTTTTATCAATTGAACAAGATTCATCTGCATTTGATTCTTTTAATGAAGATCAAATGGATTTACATAATAAAATAACTTTCCCAGATTATTTTGTTGAAAAGAAAAAAGTTGTTGAAACAAAAAAAGAAAAGAAAACAACAAAAAAGAATAAATCACTATCTTTAGATGTATCAACTCAACCAAATCCATTTATTGATGAAACATCTATTCTTCATACACCAGTTGATGAATCCGCAGTTCTTCATAACACAGTTGATGAATCCGCAGTTCTTCATACACCAGTTGATGAATCCGCAGTTCTTCATACACCAGTTGATGAATCCACAGTTCTTCATACACCAGTTGATGAATCAACAGTTATTCATGACACCGGATATGAATCACAAGTTATTCATGACACCGAATATGAATCCGCAGTTGTTCATAACACAGTCGATGAATCCGCAGTTGTTCATGACACAGAATATGAATCACAAGTTATTCATGACACAGAATATGAATCAACAGTTATTCATGACACCGGATATGAATCAACAGTTATTCATGACACCGGATATAAATCACAAGATGTTCAAGATATAATATATGAAACACAAATTATTCATGAGACAGGATATGAATCACAAGTTATGCAAAGTAATAATGATGAATATTCAGAGTTCTATGAAAATAGATCAACAGATTTTCAAAGTAATATTGATGAATTAAATGATCAATTTGTATTAGATAATAATGAAAAAGATATGAATATTAATGATTTAAGAATTGATACAGGAGAAGAAGAACCTTTATTAATGTATCAACAAGAATTTATATCTTCTGAAGAAAAAGAAACACCTAAAAAGAAAGTATCATGGAAAGAGAATGTTATAGCAAATACTATTGAAAGTATTCAGAATGAAAGAAAAGATTTAGAACAAATTAAAACACAAAAAGAATCAGAGAATTTTATGCAAATTGTTGATGATTTTAATAAATTCCAAAATAAAATAAATAATGAAAAACCAAATCAAAATATTAAACCTGAAAATAAATTATATCAAAACCAACAAATTCAAAATACTAAATCAATTGAATTTAATCATTTAAATAAAATATATAAAATACCTTGTATTGAACTTGAAGAATCTATTGTTATTGATTTTAAAAATTTATTTATTAATCCAATTCAACCTAATAATTTGATTTTAAGAAATAATTTAGCTATTCATATACCAAAAATAAATAAATATTATTTAACAAATATAACTGGTAATAAGTTCTTAATATATCGTATTAAAGGTATGTTAATAGTGACTAATATTCATAATAAAACAACTAAAATGGTTAAAAACAAAGAGAATATTAAAATAAATGGTAATGATTATTATTCAATAAATGATAGTTCAATATTAATACCAATGGTTCAAAAGAAATTTTTTGATAATCAATATGGAACATCAATTAATACATTTATACCCAGAATTTAATTATATTCGAATAGAAATATAAAAAAAGAAAATATCTATTTTTAGAAGAAAAAATATGTCATGGAAACAAGCAACTTGGTATGTTTTTCATATGTTAGCATTAAATTATGATGAAAACAAAAAAGAACATTATAAATTATTTTTTGAATCATTTAAACATTTACTTCCCTGTCAAATATGTCATAAACACTATAATTCACAACTACTGCGTCCAAATTTAATTATTGATGATTTTATTTTAGAAGGAAAAATATTTGATTGGACTATTAAAATACATAATAATGTTAATTCTTCTAATGGTAAAAAAATATGGATGATTGATGAAGCTAAGAATTTTTATAAAAAAAAAATATTTGATCCCCAAATTATTAAATTAATGATTTTAGAATATGTAAAATATAATTTTAAAAAAGGTCCCGAAAAGACTGAAGCTCTTTTTAAAATGTTAAACAATTTATATCATATCTATCCTATCATTGAAAAAAGAGAAAAACTTTTAAATATGAATATACCCCTAAACAGAGAAAGAATGCGAGAATGGTTAGTCACATCTTTAAAAATTATATGTGAAAAATAATTTTTTTTTATTAAATTAATAATATAATATAATAGAGATTATTATATTATGAAAGAAGAGATCATAAAATATTCTAACAAATTAAATATGATTAATAATTTTATAAATAAAAAAAAATATAAAAATTATAAAATTATGTATCATTTAACGAGTAAAAAAAATGCATTATCTATACTTAAAAATAATTTTAATATTAAACTTTCAAAAGCACGTGCTTTTGGTAAAGGTATAAATTTAACTAATAGTATTGATCATCTTAAATATTATTATTCTAAAAATAAATATAATACAGTTATTGTTTGTTTAGTAAAATATAATAAATTAAAATATAACCCTCCTTATACTTGGAAAAAATCAGAATTAAATAAAGAAAAAGATTATTTAAACAAACATCAACACTCTAAACCAACTCATTATTTAACTCCAAAAGGTTATCAAGGTATGTATTGGAATAACATCTTTGTTCTATCTAATAAAAAATATGTCTTTCCTCTTTTTGTTGAAAAAATTAAATTTTAAGCGTTGTTAACACAACGCTATGTGGATACCTCATTCGGTATCCACTGTATTGTGAAAATCTGATTATTCATATCCACTTTTTATATATAAACTTTTATTCAATATGGCATAACTATTTTTATATTTAACCTTTTATGAAATTAACAGTTATTCACCCGCGGCGGCCGCGACAACTATCATTAGCAACCTTACCATAATAGTATGATTAATGTTGTTATATTGATAATTTGTTATTAAATATAATAATAATTTTTTAAATAATAATTTTTATAAGTTTTATATAAAAATAAATTTAATAAAGTAAAAAATAGAAATGATAGTATATTGTTTTTTGACATATAATAATATAATTCGATTTGATATTTGGAATCAATATTTTCAAAATCAATCCGGTTTTAAAGTATTCATTCATGCTAAAGATCCTCAATCAATAAATACTCGTTTTTATTCTTTCCCCATTCATATAATTCAAAATCCCGTTTTTACTAAATCCAAATCAGATATAAGTATTGTTGAAGCCACTTTAAAATTATTTTCAGATGCTTTTCATCAAACTCCTGATGCCACTCATTTTGTCTTTTTAACTCAAAGTTGTATACCTCTATATTCTTTTAATAAACATTCTAAACTTATATCCAACTTAGACAAATCCATTCTATCATGTATTAAAGATAACAAAAAAGAAAGATACTTTTCACTTTCCACTTTTCTAAAATCTAAAATACATTATCAACACTTTGTTAAACAACAACCTAATATGATAATTATTAAAGAAGATATACAATGGTTATTAAATAATAACTTTATTAATGATTTTAAATTTATGGAATGCCCCGATGAACATTATTTTATAAATATTATTCTAAATATTTATAAAAAAGAGATCATCTTACAACAAATTAATTTTTGTAATCCCGATCTTAAAAAAACTCAAGCTATCAACTTCTCCATTATTAACTCCAATTTTATCGACCAAATCCGCTCTAATGGTTTTCTTTTTATGCGTAAAGTCTTACCTAACTCCCAAATTGATATCCAAAAACTTATTGATTTATAATTTACATTAATAAATATTTTCTTACTGGATCATTTATATCATCTGATAACTTACATACTGCAAATCCTATATTAGCTGGATGATCATTTCTTAATCTATTAATATAATCTAATGATTGAACCATATATGAAAACTCCCAATTAATTATTGTCACAACTCTCTCTATTGGAATATTATTTCTAATTGAATAATTATAAGCATATGTTGCAAAATATACCTCTTCACATGCATAATAACCATGTGATGAATGAATTAATTGTGTTAAATCTTCAACTATCATTTTAGCTAAATCTAATGGCCAAACTTGACCCGAAAATTGACATCCAAAATAATGTGTAAACTTTCTATCTCTCACCAAATCATGAAAATCATGATCAAAATCAGATCCTTTATACTGCCATGGACCCATTGCATTATTATTTACTAAATATTCTGCTATTCTTCCCGTTAATTCAACCGGCATTGGAGATAAATGCATTTGATTCTTTGTTGGATTAAAAACTGTTTCATGGGATTCACAGAAAATACGTGGAGTTTTTGGTACTTCCATCTCTCTAAAAAAAGCTGATCCTGATGATAAAGTCATTACATTAATTGATTCGGTGTGTTCTAATGCCCATTTTAATGTATATACTGCTGCCATAGCTAATGATCGTTGATATCTTTCTGTATTTAATGGATTTCTATTTAACCAAACCCATTCTGGTAAATCATTTTCATTTATATCTTCTGATCCATTATAATGAATAAAAAACATAAAATCACCCTTTAAATATTTCATTAAATTCTTAATCATATATAAAACCATATTCTTATTTTGATGAATTAATGCCACAACTATTAAATCTGTTTTAGATTTAGGTAAAGTATTTCTATATGTTATTGTCATTCTTTATGTCACTTATAATTTGTTTATAATTTATTTTTATTATAAAAACGTATTGTTTTTATAATATTTATTTAAAAAAAAGTTTATTGTATTTATATTTTGTTTATGCATCAACCTGAAAAGCACCAACCTCTTCATCTAATCTATCTATCTCATTCTCTTCTTCCTCTTCACCTAATATATCTTTCATTAAATTATGTTCATCCTCTTCATCAACTGTCTCCACATTTACACTATTTGTTATATCAAATATTGGTTTAATATCCAATTTCTTCAATTTAACTCTTTCTGGTACCGATGTATCATTTGTCGTTTCAACTATCTCAACCACTTCTTCACTCTCATCATATTCAACTTTAACTTCCTCCACTTTAACAACTTCCTGTTTCTTTGTACCCAACTTTGTTAACCAATCTGTTATTGAATGATTTCCCTTTCTCGCATTTGTATTCTTTCTCACTATATCAGCTATAATCGATTCTGGTTTATCCATTACTAATGCAAATATCTGAAAAACTGGGACCTGGATCTGATGTTCCAAATAATATGTATAATCTATCTTCAACTTATTCTCAACTGCATATTGAGGATTCTCTATTATATCACCCTGCAAAATCTTATGTGTTAATGGTTTTTTACATTTATCCATATGTACAACCTTCTCCTTATCCGTTCTCTTTAAATGTTTCTCAAAACACTTTTTACAATAACTTGCTGTACATGTATTACACTTCTTCAATGGTGTTGGTGCTATACACTTACAAAAACGACATGTTTGAATACATTTATCTTTATGTCTCACTAAATGAGTTGCACATAATATACGACAACATGTATTACATTTACAATTCTCTGGATTCACATTCTTTTCACATATATAACATTTTAAGTTTATACTCTCTATATAACAATATGGGATTCTATCATTAGATTGAGGTTTATTACCTGGATCTCTTTCTCCCATTCTATCTGCTAATACTTTATGTGCTATTTGATTTGGATTCGCATATTCAGCTTTTAATGTTTTACTAATAACTAATTGTGTTATATCAACTTTACCTTTTAATAAATTATCAATTGAATCTCTAAAATACTTCTTAGCTAATTCAACATTTCTCTGATTTAAAATAATATCTAATACTCCCCAATATATAGTCTTTACAACTGGTGCATTATCACGTCTCTTTAAAACTATACCCATATACTTTGGTTTATAATCATCTGGATCATGTTCATACAAATTTCCAAAATATCTCTTCTTTGAAAATATACAAAATGGCCATAATGTCTTCTCATACTCTATATTCTGCGGTTTCTTATTCCTCGAATTTATATTCGCTGCTGCTGCTTCACCCATCTCAAATGATGCTTCCAACATCTCCCTCTCTGTAAATTCTTTACCTGGATTCATCATCTTTATATGATCCACAAAATTTATAAATACACTGTCCGTATTCTTTACTATCATCTGTCCAACTCCTGCTTGAAAAGTACCATCTGTTGTTTCTATATCATAAACATACTCATTATAATCAACTGATTCTAATTCATCTATACTTATTATCTTATTTTCATCTTTGATATTATAAAATAAGTTCTTTGAATAACTCATCTGCAAAATATCCTTATTTTCTGTCTTCTCAAAATTAACAAAATATCCATCTCTTCTTAACAACATATACTCTCTTTGAATCTCCTCTTTTGAATCCTTTCTTAAATCATATAATTTTGTTGTCATTTTATCATTTAAACCATCAAATTCAAAATTATATTCATATGGATAATAATGTCTTAATTTCATACCAACATTAACATCCTTTGGTTTTAATTTGTTCAAATTCTCATCTAACAATGAATGATCTTCTGTCACATCAACACAACCCGTATGTGTTAATACTCTATACATCTTCTTCTGTGTCTTATGTCTTATAACTCTATTTATATCCGCCCATCCACTTGATGTCCAAATTTGTGCATTAAATGTTGTCTGTTGTTTATCCCGTCTATTTGTATCATATGGTTTAAACTCTTCATATGCTATCCACTCATTATTTAAATCCTTAATATTTTTTACAAATATCTCATTTTCACTATTCTTTAATAATAATGGAGTATCACCTGATACACTATCACCATATACAAGTTTTGATCCCGGGAAAGATGCTAATGTAAAATCACGTGCTCGAACAACCATATTTCTTCCAGTGGCTGTTGTACAAGCTGCTAATTCTTTATAACAAATTGGTGATGTTTTAGCACCAACTTGACCATATAATGAATTACATGTGACTTTATAAGCTAATTGTAAAGATTCTAAAACCGATAATTGGAATTTATTATATGTCTTCCTTTTTGACTCTATATCTTCCTTATTTATAACCACCTTACCCTTTACCACATTTGATATCTCTATTGTTGGACAATCATCACCTGCATCTTTTGGTATACCTTCATATGTTTTACCATCCTTCATAATAAAAGTTGTATATTTCATTTTAGTACGTGTATCTTTACGAGCTTTTAATAATTTGTTTAAAATACGTGGTAAAACGGATTTTTCCATTGAATCAGATTCAGCAAATCTACATACTTTATAACCAACTTTTCGTTTTTCTTTATCAACACCTTCAAAAACATCATATTCTATATCTATATAATGATATCCAGGTAAATTAAAATATTCATATACAATTGTATCTTTTATCATCTCATAATCACTCTTATCATTTCCTGAACAACCTGGTTTTATTCTAAATTCTTGATAACCTAAAATACTATCATGTGATATATTCTCAGCTATCATTGAAGATGGATATAAAGAGTTATAATCCATTACAACAACTGGATCAAAATAAATACCTGGTTTAGGTGTAAATACAATAGCTCCTTCATATGTACTATCATCTCTATCTTTATCTGTTAATTCACGAATTAAGAATTCTTCCGCTCTACAGAACTTTGCCACTAAGGAAAAGATCTTTATACCCTGACCTCTCAAAAATATAAATGAAAATGGTACAACACATACATTCGCCATACCCAAATTATTTGTTATCACTTCCAAATTATCAATTAAATTATTTACTAATTGACAATCTTTTATACAATATATTGCTATCTCCTGAATCTTTTCAGGTGTACCTATTCTAAAATTTGCAAATAACTGGTTTGGTGTCAAATCCTCTTTGTTCTGTTTTAATATCTCCTGTGATACATTATCCAACTTATATGAATCCATCTTTGTCTCTCTTTGTAAATATTTTAATAAATCTATTTGTACAACACCCTCTATATCTATAAACTTCAAATGATTATCACCCATTGCTGATGACGATAAATTTTGTTCTGTTAATTTTACATTTCTATCTTCACCATCCTTATCTTTATAAATATTCTGTGGTTTAATTCTTTGAAGCATATAATACAATTGATTATGAAAAGGTACTGATGGACGACCATCATTTGTATATCCCTTCTCAGCTCTTCTATATATAAACTCCCAATCAAAACCCCAAATATTATATCCCGTTATCACATCTGCATCTAAATTTGCCATAAATCTTGCCCATCCTAATATTAAATCCCGTTCTGTATTATAACATTCAACTATTGCACCCTCTATTGGTAAACAATCATTTAATGTTGCTATATATTTACATTTACATTCACTTGATCCATATTCATATACTGTTGTACCTATTTGAATAACACGATCATATGGTCTATCATATTTTGGAAAAGAACCATCTTCTGAACAACATTCTATATCAAATGATGCCGTTAATATCTTTGCTATCTCATCACATTCATATTTTTCACAACACTGAAAATGTGTTGATATATCCATTTGACATCTTGTCACCTTATTTTTACCCGTATTCCAATTATATGTTCCACCCTTTATTATTATCCAACCTGCTGGATCCAAATTCTTTACATGAAAAAATCTTAATAATGATGTCACCTTAATCTCATACAATTTATCCGACATATCTAACTCCAAATTCATATTCAATCTTGTACTTTTTAATATTATGGTCTTCTCCTTTAATACCCTCAAATATGAATAATATGAAGCCTGATTCTTAAACTTAAATAAACCATACTTAAATAATTGATTGTTTGTAAAACCATAAAACTCCTTCTTCATTATTATCTCAGATCCTATTAAACCATTTCTATTATAATCCTCAACCATACCCTTCACTGTATTTAAGAAAAAGTTAAAATGAACTTGTTCCCATTCTTGTGGTATCTTAAAATAAAAGAATGGCTCAAAACCATGAATATGTACACATACCGAATTACCCGTATTTGTCACTCCATATACCTTTATTAACAATTTCTTATTATTCTTATATTTCTTCTTTTTGTATTTTCCCTCCTCATCATCCATATCTTCTTCTTCCTCTTCATCTCCAAAATCTTCTTCTTCCTCATCTTCACCATTCACCTGTTCTTCATCATTTATATCACATGTCTTCCAATCTATACTTTGAAAGATAATATCACTTTGTCCCGCTATGAAATCTGATGGTATTGGACCTCTTAAACTCATTATTTTTAATGTTCCTTTTATTATCTATTTATTCTTTTTTATATCCATTTTTGATTAAAAATCATTTTTTTTTTCATTTTTAAAGAAATAAAATTGAACTTAAAAAAAAATGATTAATAAAAGGATAAGAACTAAAAAAAGAATATAGGTTAAAAATAAAAACAAACGTAAATGAGTGAAAATCTGAATGTATGTGGTTTGAGTGGATTAAATAACAGGGGAAATACCTGTTTTATGAACACGGCTTTACAAATATTGAGTAATACGATACCATTAACAAATTATATAATGAATGGTGAATATATGAATCCATTGAGGGACCCTGAACGTATAAATTATATTCAAACAAATTTAGTAAAGGAGTTTGATATAACGAAGACGTATATAAATTTAGTAAGGGCATTATGGTCGGGTAATGAACCATTAGATCCAAGATCTTTTCATAAGGCATTACAAACATATAAGGCTCAATTTGCTGGATATCAACAACAGGATGCAGAGGAGGCATTAATAACAATAATGGATTCGATACATGAGGTATTAAAGTATAAAGTTGATATAAACATAACGGGAAATATAGAGAATAATGTTGATACATTAATGAGGGAGGCTTATTTAAATTGGAAGAATACTAATGAGAAGGGTTATTCGATCATAACAAAGACATTTACAGGTCAAACGATGGAACAGATAATAAGTAAGGATCAGAGTGATATGGATACGGAGTTATCAAGAAAATATGATAATTTTAATATATTAAATATTCCGATAAATGGGAATACACTGTATGATTGTTTTAAGCATTATTTTAATGTGGAAGAATTGCAAGATTTGTATCATCATGAGAAGACGGATAGAAAAGTAAAAGTTGGAAAATCGATTAAATTGATGTTATTACCAAAGTATTTGGTTGTATGTTTAAAGAGATTTGATAATTCGACGGGTATGATTAGAAAGAATACAACAATGGTATCTTTTCCAATTGAAAACTTAGATTTACATAATCATACATTGGGATATGATAAATATGATGCAAAGTATAGATTAAGGAGTATAGGATGTCATATAGGTTCATATAGTGGAGGACATTATTATGCGATAGTAAGACATAGAAATGGAAACTGGTATGAATATAATGATACAAATTGTACACCATATAATATAAAGAGTGAAGTTCCGATGTTACAATCAAAGGCTTATATATTAGTATATGAGAAGAAGGAGAGTAGATAAAGAATAAATATTGTATTTAAATTTTTTTTTCTATAAAAATTATTATTTTGTTGAAAAAATAATAATGAATAATATATTTTATATTTATAATAAATAGAAGAAAAATGAATATTGGATCAAATAATAAGAATTCAATTATAAAAAGATTTAAAAATCTAACTTCATCAAATACAAATTCATCTGAATCTATTGATTATACAGCAATAATTAAATTATTTGTTTTAATAGTATTTGTGACATTAATAATATATGTTATTATCTGTTTATATCAATATTATAATACAGAATGTGGTGCAGGTTCAGAGAAGAGATCATTTTTAGAATATTTAACAGATTTAAAGAATCGTGAAATATGTATTATAAATAAACAAGCTGTTAAGGATTTAACCTTATCAGATATTCAACTTCCAACACAAAAAGAAGAAGTTTTCCATATAGCAAATCAAGATTATACTTATGATCAAGCTAAATGTAAGTGTGAATCATATGGTGGAAAATTAGCAACAAAAGACCAAATAATTGATGCTTATAATAAGGGTGCAAGTTGGTGTTCATATGGTTGGACAAATGGTCAATTTGCATATTATCCGGTTCAACAATGTGAATATGATCAAATAGAGGAGAATAATAAGGGAAAACCAGAGAATGAAAAGAAATTCTGTGGTAAACCGGGTATTAATGGTGGATTCTTTGCCAATCCATATATAAAATTTGGTGTTAATTGTTATGGTGTTAAACCAAAGGGTGAATCACATATACCAAAGAAACCATATTGTCCACCAATGAATTTCTGTAAATTAGAACAGAATTTCCAAGCATCACATAAATTAGATACTGATGTTATAGCTCCATTTGCTGAAGGTAAATGGAGTCAAAATTAATTATAATTAAATATATTTTTAAGTAAAAATTATATAAATGTAAGTTTATATATTATTTATTAAATAATTCGTGTCTCTTTTTTAAATTTGAATTATTAACAGGACTTTGAATGATTCTTTTTCGATCATTAAAATTATTTTTACAAATAATCGTTGTTGTAAATTCAATTTGATTAGAATTATTTTGATTAAAAGAATTAAAATAATATTTGTATATTCTAAAAAAACAATTACATAATTTGGCTAATGAAGCTTGATTATTATGTAATTCATCTCTAGTTTCCCATCTTTTAAATTGAGCCCAAGTTCCTATAAAGGCTAATAAAGATCCTATATATACTTGTCTTTCAGTAAAATTATTTGTATTCATTTGTTTATATAACTTTTTAAAATATATAATAAATTTAATGGTATCAGATCCAGGTGTTAATATATCAAAACAACGATTATTATTTAATACAGGTTCATTACTTTGATTAAAATAACCTAAAGCTTGATGAAATTCATTTATTATATCAATCTCTCTATTTGGAAATACAAATTGTTCATCACCATTAATATAATTACTTAAAAATATTATTATGTAAAATAATTCTTGAATAGGTATATTACCATAATTATCGGGTACACGTTGTTCATGTGGTTTAGTCATATCACTAATACGACCATATACATCGATAAATGATACAGATCTTCTTAAAATAGCTAAATTGAAGTCATTTTCCCATAATTCATTTATATTTAGATTGATATATTTATCATCAATAGACTGGTTGTTATTAGTAATATTCATAAAATCATTTATTTTGTCTTGACCGTAAAAATCTTTTAAATAAATAAAAGCTCTATCGTAAACCAATTTGTATAGATTTTTTTGAATAAAATTTAATTCAACTTGCATAATGGATAATTTAATCAATAATTTTAGATATAATAATAGAATAATAATAGTAAAGATATTCTTTTTTCATTTTTTTTATAAGGTGTTGATTAAAAATCAACGGGGGTCTTGAAAATAAATTTTAATTAATATTAATATAACACTTTAAATAATTTAAAACACGTTTTAGGAAAATGACCCTATAAAAAAGAGAATAGAAGTATAAAACTTACTTAAAAAGATCGCGAGATCTTTTCACATTAGAGTTATTTCTTCTATAATTCGAATTGTTTGAATTGTTCGAATTATTAGTATTGTTGGTGGTTGATAACAAACCATCTATATGACTGTGATACAGTTTGTGAAATGCGTTAGAAATTTTAGTAATAGAAGGCTTATCGCTTTCATCACCACCGGATTCTTGGTGTCTCCACAACATAAATTGTGAAAAAACCAATATACTGAACATTAAGATACTTGGAGAAAAATTATTATTCTTTAAG
>JACCED012382603.1_pt1 | contig 18483 bp, 15 predicted proteins | sample 7455021 | NCBI WGS metagenome assembly JACCED01 (sample SAMN15323456, study PRJNA562643) | freshwater metagenome | isolation source: river surface water | place: USA:Blue River Watershed | collected 2017-08-19 | reverse complement strand
GTTGCGACCTCGATAAAGGCCGGTGGGAATTCGGCCCCACCCCAGCCCTGATCGGCGCGGGATTCGCTCGGGATTCGCGCAGAACAAAAAAGAGCGGCGGGCGAACACGTCAGTTCTTCTTCCTGCTTTTGGACTCATCAAGCACTCGCCCCAGATCGGCCTCCTCCTCGGCCTTTTGCGACTTCGATTCCAGTGCATCGAGAGCAGCGCTGATTGGCGCCCTTGCCTTTTCCCCCTCGTCAAGCAACCGGTAGAATTCTTTGAACTCAGCTGCAGAACTTCCCGCCGCCGGCGTCGCCTCATACCAGTTCATAAAATCTCGGACTCGTGAAAGCCGCGCGGCAACACTCTCCCTCTCCAATCGCGCCTGCCTGAAGCGAACCGGCAAACCTACCAGCCGTCCCTGTATTAAATCGCCACAAAGCGCCGCATACAAAGCAACCACCTCTGAGTACAGGAAGTGAACTTTGGTGCCGAGCGCCAAAAACTCCGCCTGCCTCACTTGAAGCACTGATTTCATTCCCGGCAGCCTAAGATACTCATCAAAGCTCTCCATCGGATAGCACACCCTCTTGAGCGTTGATGAACTGATCACATCGACTTCCACAAGCCGCTGAATGGCGGCCTCAGACTCCTCTCCCGTCATGGTGATGTGTGAGCGCTGAGTCGCCAAGGATGCCACTTGCAATGCCCAAGCCTTTTGAATCTCCGACTCCGTACCTCCAAGAGAGGGAAAGCAACGTGAAAGCACTACGTAGGGAGCGGTGAGTGGGTCGCTATGCAGTAAATCAAAGAAGCCGCTTGAGGTGTCCGCCCGGTTTGAAAGCATCGAAACCAAGCACCGGCCAATCGATAATTCCAAGGCTGAAGATGTTCCGCGCACGTCTTCTTCGCGAAGTAAAAAACTTTCCAAAGACGGCATCTCTTCCTTGGAGAGCAACAATTTAAGTTCATCAAGAGAGGCCAGCGAGTTTGGCTGAATCCAAGCGTGCATCAGACCGTCCACCAGCCAGCGCGGCAACCGCACCCGCTCGGGAATTGAATCCAAAATTGCATCTGGGCGCATTCCAATCTCCTGCAAAACAATTTTCACGATGGCCCGAACGAAAGGCTCTCCGTCAACGTCCTCCCTCGCAGAAACCATCAATCTGAAGACGAACCCATCGGGTGCCTCCATGGTCTCGGCACGTACATTCCCAAGGGGCCGGTCGGGATACAAAAAAATCTGCACCGGCCGAGCGCGCGGATATGACACCTTTGCCTGAGACAAGCACGCCAACACATGGTCGCGGATTTCAACAGCGGCCCGCAGCACCGAGGTCCTTCTCGAAAAATCCGAGATCTCCTTGAGTGCCTCCCCTTTTTGAGGCACCGCGCTATCGATGACAGTTATCTGTCCGTGTGCATCCGAGGTTGACGCAGCTTTTAGCGTCTTGCGCGAGGGTTCCAGCGATGCGCTCGCAGTGCCGCCCACGGCAACCTCAGCCGCGGCGCTCGCGACCCTCAGCATCATCAGGCAGATGAAAAACCACGTCGACATTTCAACGGAATGCATCAAAGGACCTGCCACATCAAGTCAAAAGCCGTTTCACCGTTGACAGTTACAGCTCCAAAACTCAAGCCAACGAGCATGCACTACCAGGTGTACCTGACCCCGTAGGTAAGGGTGATTTCGGAATCCGCGGCCACGGGAACGTCAAACTCGATGGTGTGGCGGTCCCTTTTCCGAAACTCGGCACTTTTGCGAGTCAACGTCCATGCAGAGTGGCGGGAAAGGTGCTCCACCACCCGAATTTCGACAGGAAGATGAGTCCGGTTTTTGAGACGCACCTCAAACGCTTCATCCATGGTTCGACGCGCCTGATCCACATTGAACTCCGTCCGCACCCGCTCGCCAAGCAAGTCGAAGGCACTCCCAAGACGCATTCTCACGGTTTCATTCCGTGGCGTGTGACTGATCCGATCTTCACCCAAAAACTCCAACTGTTCGCCATCTTTTCGGTAAACCCGAATCTTCCCACCTGGCATCGGAAAACCGAGCTTCGAAGCATCATTGTTCGAAAACTCCAAAAGCGACTCAATCTTAGTTTGCCCGCGGCTTCCCCAGTCGCGGTCGGTAATCAACTGCCCTGCAAACACCGAGGGCGAACCGTCGTAAACGTAAATCCGCTTCGTCTGAACGCCGGAGCCACGCGCAAATTCAACCTGCTTAATGTTCCGGTCCCGCAGAGTCAGGGGGCGTGCAAGAGTGTACAGGTGGTAGCCATCAAATTCCTTTTCCTCCACGGGCTCTTCAGCAAATGCCCGCAAACCTTTCTCGGCCATACCCAGTTGCCGAGGCTCGTCTGAAACACGATTAACATCTCCGGCAATCAACTTTACCTGCGCTTCCTCAAACTGCTTTCCCGAGTCGTTCCGGATAGTCACCCAGCAATTCAAATCCCCCTCGCTTCCCTTGGAATCCAGCACCAAGTTGTAGTCCGCGGACCATTCCAATCCTTTGGTGATGTAGGCCAGTTCGGCTTCCATTTTTGCTGCGACAGGGCTCTGTATCTTCCAACTCAAGAGTGGCTTGAGAATGTTGTCGTCCTTCAACGCAGGAAAAACCGGTCTACCTGGAAGCTCGAAGCACAACTTGCCGTCCACCTCGACGATCGGCTGTATCGCGTCTCCTTCGGTGCCACCGCCCGCGCGGACCACCTTTCCCTCGACTGAGCGCTCCCCTTTTTGGGAATCACCAATCCGGAAACTGATCACCTGCCCCTCGTACAGCGCCAAAAGGGAGGATTCACTCACAGGATCATTCAGGTAGTTCTGCTCAAGAATGGAGAGTGTGGTGCGTCCGGTTGGATCCCTGAGAATTACCGAGCTTGGCTCCATGAGGCTCGTCGCACCGGAATACCGCACATTGGTTTCTCCCGCCTTCAACTCCAGCGCAACAGTGTCCCGCACCACTGAAAATCCACCGTTGTAAATGGTCAGACCGGGCTGTGCCATCGCAACTCCCGCAAGCAAGCAAGCACCTAAAAACACGTAACTGCGCTGTAGAATGCTCATAAGGGAAAATGGAATTTTCGATAGATACGGACAATCTAAACTGAGACACCGCAAGATTCGCTTCTAAAATTCCAGCGCTACTTGGGCGGCCACTGGTACTCGCCCGCATCAAAGGTCATTATTTCCTGAATCGCGCCGATCCGGAACTCCTCAACCACGGCTCCGTCCCCCTGCAAAACAACAACCGAAGGCTGACGAGACTCCCTTCCAAAGACCACCCAAGCCAGATGCGGCGTGCCACTAAGCCGCCGTAAACGCAGCCCATCGGCAGTCCGCAAAAAGCTCCCCACTGCATCAAACCCGACCATCAGCTCAATCTCCGTCGCAACGTCGCCAATGAGTGGATTCGGCTTTGTTTTAATCCGTATTCTCTTTTCAGGCACAAGAGGCTTCGCCCTTCCAATGTGCTTGGAGGACGCATCGAAAGTCGGGGTGTTCCAACGGTTTTTCTCGATGAAAGTCTCCCAAGCGGGCGCACCGGCTTCAGCCGAAGACGCGCTTGCAGAGGCGCTTTTAGAGGCGCTTTTAGAGGCGCCTGAGGGAGGTTTGCCTGCGGTAAGTTTTCGCAGTCCGCGCAAACGCGTACGATGCAAGTCTTGCTCAAGCAAAAAGATCTCATCACGAGAAGCCGAGGCGGCGATCGCTACCGGCACCGGCTCACCAACCCCGATGCTCAAACGACGCGCCACCTCTCCCTGTGCGTCGAACTGAACGACCACAGTCTCCCCAAGCACTTTTTCAATGGACCATCTCGAACTATCAGGACCGGGACAAGACATAGGCCCAGCCGCACTAGAATCCAAATCGGCAGCTTTTTCAAAGCTAGGCACGGCCTCAGATCCACTCTCGCCAAGTGTGTAGCGCACCTTCCAACCGGCCTGGTTCAAATCCTCTGCGGACAACTCCAAGCACTCTTCATTCCCGATCTTCGTAACCTTGATTCCGTGGAAGTTCACCAACCTGGGGGCATCTTCGCTCAGCATCCAATCGTTGCCGTGATAAGCCTCTCCAGCCACATCAATATCACCAACGGCAACCCCAAGCAGACGGTACTTTCCTGCAGAAACAGGCTTCCCAGAATCATCCTTGCCATCCCACACCACAACAAATCCGTTGAGCGCAACCGTGAATTCGGAAGCCTCCGCGTCGGAACGCAGCGTCCGAACCAACTTACCCGCCTTGTCATACACGCCGAGGCTGAATGTCCCCTCGATCGGAGGCGGAACGAATCCGATCTTCAAGCCCGCACCTTTTGCCGAAAGGAGTCCGTCCTGCGCCGGCGAGGAGCACAAAAATCCAGCCGCTAGCAGAAACAGCGCACTTGCGGTGCCAAACCAATGTCGGCGCCGCAGGCTTGTAAAATCGGACCTCGAAAGGGCAGCGCTTTGAGCCACAAGGGTCATGAGAGATCTATGCATAGTAGCGCCAGCAAAGGTTGGGGAAAATGTTGTCGCGTGATTCACAATTCACAAGGAAAGCTTCATCCACGACGCCTGAAACGGCCTGTTCATGAAGTCGGTTGAAACGGTGGATGTGCTCCTCAGTCCGCCGAACCGCATAGGCGCGCGCTGTGCCCGTCTTCATCAGAAAAGCCCAGTCGCTTGACTGCGCGAGCAGCAGCTCCCGGGCAGCCTGGGCCAGGAGCCGCTCCATGGTCGGGGACTGGTTGCCAAAGTGCCGGCGCGCAAGCTCTGTCATCCGACGCGCCGCGCTGTGTAAATGCGGATAAATCCACGCATTTGACTCCTCCAACCAAACCTCCCAATACCCCTTGTGCCCCCAGCTGGAGGCCGCGGGAGCAATCAACTGATGGGTGTCATGGTTAGCAAGATAGCGAGTCGGCGTCGTAAAACGGAAGTCCCGCTGATCAAACGCCGCCTTCCGTATGAATCCATTCAACCACTCGGGGCCCTCAAACCACCAGTGCCCGAACAACTCCGCATCAAAGGGGCTCACCACCACGGGCGGCACGTTGATGTGCTCGCGAAGGCTGCGTATCTGCTCCTGACGCGCCCGCATGAAACGCGCCGCGTGATGATCCGCCGCACCCAACGCCCAGTCCCGTCGGTACCAGTCTTTTTGATCCGTGGCTCCGGTGATCCGATGATATTTCAAGCCGGTAAACCTGCGCAGATCGTTTCGCAAAAAACCGCGCACCCTCTCCTTGGGAAGGTCAAACCCCGCATCCCTATAGAAATCACGATAGGCAGGGTCGCCTGGATACCCCTCTTCAGCACTCCAAACCTGCCGACTCGAATCCCGATCCCTCGCAAAGACCGCGGGACCCGCGGGGGTGAACCCCGGGGCGTAGATCGCGTAACGCGGTCGCGGACTGCCGAACATCATCCCGTGTGAATCGATCACAAACCAACGCAGATTCGCCTCTTGCAGAATCGCGTCCAAGGCGGGGACGTAGGCACACTCGGGAAGCCAGATCCCAGCCGGATCCCTGCCGAAAGTCTCCCTGTAATGATCACGCCCGATCAGCACCTGGGCCCGCATCGCCTCGGGGCACACCTCCATCAGCGGCAGAAAACCGTGAGTGGCCGCGCAGGTGATGATCTCCAAAATGCCAGCCTCGGCAAACTCGTTGAATCCCCCGACGACATCCCGCTTCCAGCGATGATGCCACGCCTCCCTGCACCCCTCGAGACGTTCGACATAGAATTGGTTCAGTCGGTTGATCTCACCACTGAGGTGACGCGTGCACTCCTCTTCCTTGCGCGCAAGATTGATCAAACGGTCCAGATGCGCGTCGTAGCGCCCCATCAAGAGGGAATCCCGCAGCATGTGGCACAGTGGCGGAGTCAGCGTGAGGCTCAAACAAGCATCAACGCCGTCACGCAACAACCCGTCGAGCATCGCAAGCAGCGGGAGATACGTTTCCGTGATGGCCTCATAAAGCCAGTCCTCCTCCAAGAAAGGATCGTGCTCGGGATGTCGCACAAACGGAAGATGCGCATGCAAGACGAGCGCCAAATAGCCGGATTCCTGCATGGCTATTGGAGGAAAACGGGCTGCATTGAAATCCCCATGCAGGGGTCAAGTTGAGAAAACATGTTCCTCCGGTCGCACTGGAATTCCCCGTGATGCCAAATGTTTTTTCACATCGGCAACGGTATACTGGCCGAAATGAAAGACGCTTGCGGCCAGCACTGCGTCCGCTTGACCTGCGGAGAGAACCTCCGACATGTGCTCAAGAGTACCGGCGCCGCCGCTTGCAACAACCGGCACGCCAACCTGCTCGCTCACCCGGCGTGTGACTTCGCAGTCGTAACCTGCCTTGGTGCCGTCCGCGTCGATGGAATTCAACACAATCTCCCCGGCCCCCAATCTCCAGCCGCGCACCGCCCACTCAATCGCATCAATCCCAGTCGCCTTGCGGCCGCCGTGCGAGTGGACCTCCCACTTTTCGGGCCCGACTTTTTTCGCGTCGATGGAAAGAACAATACATTGCGATCCAAACTTCACGGCACCGGCGGTGATTAACCCGGGATCGGCCAGAGCGCTTGAATTGATGCTGATTTTGTCCGCACCCGCGTGGAGCATCACCCGCATGTCTTCAACTGAACGGATTCCGCCACCTACGGTGAGCGGCATAAAACAGCGGGCAGCGGTGCGCTCGATGACATCAATCATGGATGCGCGCCCGTGGGCGCTTGCGGTGATGTCAAAAAACACCATTTCATCGGCGCCTTGGGCATTGTAACGAACCGCCAGCTCAACCGGATCACCGACGTTGCGAAGACCTCCATCCTCTGCACGCCCGAATTGAACCCCCCGGGTGACCTTGCCGTCGTGAACATCTAAACAGGGGATAACGCGCTTGGTGAGCATGAGAAAAAGACGAGGCGTGATTAAAAGCTGAAAGCAATGTCCAGCGGAAGCCCAGAACTCGCTGAGTTCCGCGATTCCCGGACGCAAGACCTGCCAAATGTACAATCGAAAGCCCGAACTCGACTTGTCCATCGGCGCGGCAGGAAGCAAATCGTATTTCAAACCGGAATCGGGTTGCCTTCAGTAGGACCAAGGCTTAAACCGAAAGCGAATCTGGGTACTGAAACATTATGGACAACCCTTCCAACGCGCCGACGACCGTTCCCCCTAGAACGCAGGCCGCTCCAAAGGGCGGGAAGTTGAAAGTGAAGAAAGACCCTCTTCTGGGAGGCCCTCCGGGCCAGCCAGCAGCATCCAGGTCCGAATCTCTGAAGGCATCGCGCTCTGAGGCAACGCATGGCACACAAACAAATCAGCCAACGCCGGCGCACTTTTCTGCGCCCGGCGCCAACGGCCACCATGAATCTCCGGAGCATCCGCGGCCACAGCACGAGCACTTTGGCCCCCTGCCCGAGAGCTACCACCATGACACACTCTTCTTGGTTGCACGCGACCCGCGCTGGCTTTTTTCTTATTGGGATTTCGACTGGTCACGCGTCCCGGCATCTTCAATGCGAGACGGCCGACAGGCCTACTACCTGCGGGTCACCAAGCGGGCGGGTTCGGTGGAATCCATCGTTGAAATCCATCCAAGCGCACGGAACTGGTACCTGCCGGTACACCAAGGAAACACGGACTACCGCGCGGAGCTGGGGTACTTCGACGCAAAGGGCGCCTGGTGTTGCCTGATACGATCCGGTGAAGCCCGCACCCCCGCAGACGCGATTGCGGAGGATTCCCAGTCGCAGGAGTTCGCGACCGTCCCGCAAGGGCTGTCCTTCGAACAATTGAGCGATCTTGTCCAGCAACACATGAGCGAGGGCGAGAGTTTGCTGGGAGCGATCGCTCGCATCACGGGTGCTGGAAGATTCGCCATGCAACCCGGCAGCGCACCGACTTGGACTGAAGAGCAAAAACGCTTGCTTGCCATGCTGCTCGGCGAGTCGCTCATCAACGTGATCGGCCTCGGATCGGAGGAAATCGACCGGATGCTGCGTAAAGCTCTCGCTCAAAAACTTCACAGCGAAGTTTCAAGCGGACTAGCGGCATCCTTCGGCTCAGCGCCATCCAGTCTCTCAAGCCCGTTTGGCGCAAGCTGGGGCGCCCAGCCCTTTGGGATCGCCAAAGAGCGTGGCTTCTTCATGAACCTCAATGCGGAGATCATTTTTTATGGCGCAACCGATCCGGCAGCGACGGTTACTGTAAACGGAAAACCCGTCGTGCTTCAAAATGACGGATCGTTCCGTTTCCACTTTACGCTGCCGGACGGGGAGTTTGAGATCCCGATCGTGGCCACCTCTCCTGACGGTCTAGAGCAACGTTCGGGAACCCTGAGCTTCAGACGCCAGACCGAAAGGACCGGCGAAGTGGATGACACAGCACAACCACGTCAGCTGGAGCCGTTGATCGGGCGAAAGTTCGCCTAATCCATCGCGCTTAACGTACGGGCCACGAGCCAGTCACCGCCGGCTTCCGGATCCCCACCGGAGCCGGCGTTTTTTTCTCACGCGGCAGGGATGCGGCGATTTTCAAGGCGCCGTTTTCAATTCAAAAGGCGGCCCTGCGACCGCGCCAATCGCCTCAGCCAACCAGCTTCCGGCGTAACTCCTCTGGGATGGCCACCGCATCAAGGCGGCCCGATGCCGCGTCAACCCGCGCATACACCGCGATCACCATTCCGCGCGCCGCGTCATCCGAAGCCCCCGCAACCCTCACCCGGAAGCCGTAGCGCACAGAGCGGTTCCGAACCTCCTCCACGCGGAGCAGTACCTCAATCACATCCTCGAACCGTACGGGCTTGAAATACTCACATTCGACTTTCACCCGCGGCCAACCGGCAACCCCATCCTCATCCCTCGCGTGGACCGAGTGGCCAAGGGAGCGCAGGAAAGCGTGTTCCGCAGACTCCATCCATCTCAGGAAGTTTGAAAAATGAACGATTCCCGCCATGTCCGTCTCGGAAAACTCGACGGTTCGGATCTGTGTAAACTCAGCGGCCATTCAAAGGCCCTTACCTACTGTGGAGGGGCTTGACCAGCACGCATCTGGGGAAAATTCAAAAATCAGGCCTTCTGGTCGCCAGCATTCAGACAAAGCCGGCAAGTTCAGAAAAAAACTCACTTCCGAGTGTTTTCGGTTCAATACCTGTTATATTATCGGCAGGAAGCCATGAACGGAGGACTCACATTCAACCACCGCGAGGATCACGGCCCATGGTTGCTGGTCTGGGGACACCCCGTATACGCGCCGGGAGCGTTGGTGGGGGTTGCGATCGTTTCGATGCTTGCGACGACGCTTGCGATGGCTTTCAACCAAGGATGGGCGGCAGTGCTACAGTTCTCCAGTGAGGCTATTTTATCCCGGGGAGAAGTTTGGAGGGTGGCAAGTTACGCGCTTTGGAATCCGCCCTCGATTTGGTTTGCGCTGGAACTGCTGATGCTCTGGTGGTTCGGACGTGAACTGGAGGGGTACTTCGGGAGGCGCGCTTTTCTCAAGCTGTATCTCGGGACGCTTTTAGTTCCGCCGCTAGCCGGGATTTTGTTCGCGCCTCTAATGCACACGCAATGGATCGGTCTGCCGAGCAGCTTCAGCATGTTTGTGGCCTATGCCACCATGTCGCCGAGCGTCTCCCTGCTCTTTGGAGTATCCGCAAAATGGACCGCCTTGATTTTTCTGGGAATCCAGACCCTGTCGTACGCGGCCGCGCACGACTGGGCGCACATGGGAATTTCGTTAGCGAGCGCCGCATATGCATTCGGGTTCGTGCGGCATGAACAGGGAATCTGGGAACTGCCGCGAATCCGCGTTCCCAGACGTCAGCCTCAGCTGCGGGTTCTTGAGAAAGTGGCCCACGCCGACAAACCGCTTGGCGCCGGCAATCCTTCGCCACCGCCTTCGCAGTCCCTGCTTCCATCCAAGCCGCCAAACCGCGATCGTAGGCAGCCGGAGTCGCCAGCAATGGCCGCCATCGATCCGCTCTTGGAGAAGATCGGCCGCTCAGGTCTCGCGAGTCTCACGCCGGAAGAAAGGATCCAGCTGCAGGAAGCAAGGGAGGCCCTCCTCAAGGAAGAGGGGCGACGCTAGGGGGAAGAGCGGTGAGACGAAGCGTCCTGATGCGAGGCGTCAAATAGGGAAGAAATAGAGAAGAAAGAGGGCAGGGGTCAGCCTCGCCCAGAGATCTGGGACGTCAGCGATCCGCGATCAAGGCGCGGTTTCTCCAGAGATAACCCAATCCGCTCCAGAGTGTTAACAGCAGAGCGACACCCATCACTGTCCAGCCCAAACCCCGCCAGAGCGCGGGCTCCCCAGGGAGTACGGGGAACCAACCGGCCTCGCTCCACTCGGTAAGACTGAGCAGTACAAAGTAATAGAGAATGGCGATGATCTGCCAGATGGTCTTGTGCTTGCCCAACCGGTCGGCTGGCAGCAAGACACCTTTGGAAACAGCGATCTGCCTCAACCCCGTGATCAGAAACTCCCTGCTGATGATCACGATGGATACCCACCCGGGGACGGCCGGATGGCCGCCGTAAGGGAGGACTGAAAGGCAAATTAAGGCCGTCGCCATGAGTATTTTATCCGCAAGTGGATCCATCAGGGAACCAAAGTCGGTAACGAGATGGTAACGCCGCGCGATTGCTCCGTCCGCGTAGTCCGTGATGCTCGCCGCGGCGAATAAGAGTAATCCAGCCGTGCAGCGGTAGCGCCAATCCAACTCGAGCACCGCAGCGAGCACACTGGTGATGGCCAAACGAGCGAGGGTGAGTTGGTTGGGTAAATTCACAAGATCCGCGATAGGCTGTGGGCCGCCCAGTCGTGAGCTCAAGACTTAGTGGTTCGGGCGCAAAAGTCGATTGCCGAGAAAGCGTGTCGCGGATTAGCTTGAGGGCTCGGCAAACTTCAACTCCTCAACTGTACAAAAACCAATGTCCGCCAATTGTGATATCGGCCTGATCGGCCTCGCTGTAATGGGTGAAAACCTCGTTCTCAACATGGAGAGCAAGGGATTCACTGTGGCCGTTTACAACCGCACCACGGCGGTCACCGAGAAATTCGCGCAGGGCAGGGCAAAGGGCAAAAACATCATCGCCGCCCACACTCTTGAGGATTTTGTGAAGTCGCTCAAACGCCCTCGGAAAGCACAAATCATGGTCAAGGCCGGTGCACCCGTGGACGCTGTCATTGAACAACTGCTTCCTCTTCTTGAGGAGGGGGACATCATCATCGACGGAGGCAACTCTTTGTGGACCGACACGCAGCGCCGCGAGAAAGCTCTGGCGCAGAAAGGAATCCGCTACTTTGGAGTGGGCGTATCCGGCGGCGAAGAAGGCGCGCTCAAGGGGCCCTCGATCATGCCGGGAGGATCCAAGGAGGGCTGGGAGTTTTTGTCGCCGATCTACACAAAAATCTCCGCTTTCGTCGACGGCGAATCCTGCTGCCGATACATGGGTGCAGATGGTGCAGGCCATTACGTGAAAATGGTGCACAACGGAATCGAGTACGGTGATATGCAGTTGATCTGCGAAGCTTACGCCATTCTCAGCGACGTACTCGGCTTGAGCGCGGATGAACTCGCGATTATTTTTAGCGAGTGGAATCGGGGAGAGCTCAACAGCTACCTCATCGAGATCACCGCGACCATTTTTGGCAAAAAAGACTCGCTGACCGGCAAGCCATTGGTTGACCTGATTCTTGACCGCGCAGGACAAAAGGGCACTGGCAAGTGGACCGTGGGCCACGCCGTCGAAATGGGCGTCCCCCTTTCCACAATTTCGGCCGCAGTAGAGGCCCGCATTCTCTCCTCCCTCAAGGAAGAGCGCGTTTCTGCAAGCGGACAACTCAAAGGGCCGGAAAGAGTTCCCTTCCCTGCGGAAAAAGAGGCGCTCATCGAGGCCGTCCGCGACGCGCTTTACGCCTCAAAAATCGTCTCGTATGCGCAGGGTTTTGTGCAACTGGGCGCCGCTGCAAAGCAGTACGGTTGGACGCTCAACTTCGGTGACATCGCCACGATCTGGCGCGGGGGCTGCATTATTCGCGCCCACTTCCTGAACCGCATCAAACAGGCTTACGAGCTCAACCCTGGCCTTAAAAACCTGCTGCTTGATCCGTATTTCCGCGACATCATTGAAAACTCCCAGCAGAACTGGCGCCTGGCAATCGGCACCGCTGTGGCAAACGGAATTGCCGTGCCGGCTTTCAGCGCATCACTCGCTTATTTTGACAGCTACCGGTCTGCACGTCTCCCAGCCAACCTACTGCAAGCCCAACGCGACTTCTTCGGCGCGCACACTTACGAGCGCGTCGATAAACCCGTGGGGGAGTTTTTCCACACGGAGTGGATGCAATAGACCAGCGCCCAAGCACCGGTAGAGATCGCGATAAAATGAGGAAGCCGCGCACACAACGACGCGGCTTCTTTTTTTTCGTGTTGGTGGCATTCACCCTAATAAACACACAAACGCGTGCAGAGGATTTCCAAGGCAGCACGCACATGCTTGAATTCAACAAGCCCCCGATTCTTTACAAAAACAAAGGTGCGAGCGATCCTGTAGCAGCGCTCAATAAATCGCTTCGAGCAAACCGCGCCTCGGGTTGGAAGGAGTATCATCCCAGCTTTGGATACTTGCCAGCGGTGCTCGAAATGCTTGGGGTTCCGGAGTCATCGCAGATGCTCGTATTCTCAAAGACCTCCGTGCAGCGCCGCTTGATCGATTCCGAAAATCCGCGGGCACTTTATTTCTCAGACAATGTGTACGTCGGGTTCATACCCGGTGCACCAGACCTTGAAATCGCAGCGGTGGATCCCGTGCTCGGGACCGTCTTCTACACCGTTTCACAAGACGATTCCGAACCCGTCCGTTTTCGAAGAAACGACGACTGCCTCAGTTGCCACGCATCGGCCCGGACGATGGGCGTGCCGGGGTTTGTTATCCGCTCACTAGACACGGATGCAGCGGCGGAAATCGTGGCTGGCACAGACACAAACAACGTGACGCACTGCACGCCTATTGAGGAGCGGTGGGGCAGTTGGTTGGTTTCCAACGCGCCGCAAGAGTGGAAGCACCGGGGAAATGCCGTTGGCAGTGGGGACACCCGAACCCCAATTCCCAAAGAGCGTCTCAGCCGTGTTTTCAGCTCGCCTCTCTATCCCTCGAAAGGCAGCGAAATACTACCGCTGCTCTTGCACGACCATCAGACGCACATGCACAACTACATCACGCGGCTGGGCATGGAGGGCCAGGAGCGCATCGCGTCATACGGTCATCTGCGGTACCTTCAGGTGCAGATTGTGGCGTTCCTGCGCTATCTATTGTTTATTGAAGAAGCGCCGCTTGTTTCGCCAATAAACACTTCCGAGAAGTTTATTGAAGCGTTTCAAAAAAATGCAAAACGCGATTCAAAAGGGCGTTCGCTCAAAGATCTGGATTTGAAGACCCGGCTTTTCCGGTTTCCTTGCAGTTTCCTCATCTACTCCGAGGCGTTCCGAAAAATGCCTGCCATGGTTCGCGCGGCGATTTTATCGAAGCTTCATCAAGTGCTGCTTGGAGAAAACCCGGATCCGACATTCGAAACCCTTTCGTTGTCAAACCGGCAGGCGATTCTCGAAATCCTAAAGGCGACGGCCCCCGACTTGACGGCAGGTTGGTGACGGCTGGGTCAGGACAAAAGCGCCGCAACCAACCGTTTTTCCCATGCGGCGCGCAGATCCTCTAACCGCATCCCGCGGCCCTTTCCGGGGGCATCCATTAGGAGCCCCTGACTGCTTGGATGAGGCAGGGCGACCAACCCCAGCCCACAATCTTCCACCAACGGTTCAATTGTTTGCGCGGCACATCGACCAAGTGTGATGACCCGTTTCGCCCCTCGCGAATAGGCAACGCTTAACTCATCACGCAGACGGGCGATGTTTTCAGATGAAAAAAGCTCACTGCGTTTGGGGGCGCGGAACCGCTTGCCGTCATCCGTGGGGCAGGAGGGGTAGGCGTTACTCAGCGCAACGCCAAGCAACCGTGGCCAGAGCCCAGCATCCCTCAAGGCTGCCCCATCCCAACGCTCCCAAACCGAATCTGCAAACTTCGCACAACCCGCAACTGACAAGGCTCGATAAAGCGGGATTCCGGCACCATCACCCCAGAACGGGACACCGCTTTGATCCGCCCCTCTCGGACCCGGAGCTTCACCGTAAAGGATGCTGCGCAACATCCCACCCTCTGGGAAGCAAGGGGACACCGCTCGCCCATGAATCCGCGGCTCGCCCCAAAAATCCGCGGTTGTCATTGCAAATCGGCGTGAAGCGCCGAAAGGTCCGTGTCCCCTTTGGCAAAATCGCGGAACCGCTTATCGATGCGAATGCTCCGTGCGAGATTCATCCTTGCCGCATCGAGGTCACCGAGAACTGCGTCATAGCACGCCAAGTTGTAGTAGTATGTGCCCTCCTTGTGAAGAGCAGGCGGCCCCTTGCGCAATGTATCGCGAGCTCCGTTGGTATCGCCCAATTCGTGGAGACAATACGCGAGATGGATGTATCCCGCAGCAAGATCCGGCTGTGTCCGGCAGAGCCGCCGCGCAGCCACTGAAGCCGCCTTCCAGCGAGAATCCCGAATCAGCACCACGATCTCCAACTCAAGCACGACGGCCTTGCCTCTGAATTCAACCGGAAGCGTCTTCAACTCCCGCATGGCTTCGCGGCACATGCCCAGTTCGAGGTAGCCCTGGATGGCCGACAGAGTCTTCTGTTGTTCGATGGGAATTGTTTCCACGTCTTGATCAGCCAAGTAACTCCTCCAGTTCTCCCACACGCCGCTCAAAGAGGGCAAGCGTTTGTTCAATGGGCGCCGGTTGCTCCATATCAACCCCGGCTTTTCGCAGGGTTGGAAGCGGAAACTCACTTCCGCCGCTCTTGAGGAACCCCAAATACCTCTCCACCGCAGTCTGCCCTTCCTCCAAAGTCTGCCCCGCAAGCGAAACCGCCGCGCTCAAACCGGTCGCATACTTATAAACGTAGAATGCATTGTAGAAATGCGGAATCCGAAGGCATTCCAAATCCAACTCCGCATCCAGAGCAAAGTCGTCGCCAAAATAATCCTTCAGCAAGCCCCGGTAGATTTGCCTGAAAGCATCTAGAGTCAACGCATCGCCCCTCTCCTCTGCCTCATGCGTCAGCTTTTCAAACTCCGCAAACATGGTCTGGCGATACACCGTGCCCCGGATGTCATCAATTTGACGATTGATCAAGTAGGCCCGCATCGCACGGTCGTCGGTATGCTCCAACAAATGATGGGTAAGTAGTTCCTCGTTGAACGTACTCGCCACCTCGGCGAGGAAGATCGGGTAGTCGTACGTTTGAAATGGCTGGCTGCGCTTCGCATACCAGGTGTGCATGGAATGTCCCGCTTCGTGCGCCAGTGTGTAAATGTCGGCAAAAACGTCTTCCTTGTAGTTCATCAGGATATACGGAGGCCCCTGATACCCTCCCGAAGAAAACGCACCTGAGCGCTTGCCCTTGTTTTCGTAGCGGTCGCACCAACGTCCCGCGCCGAGCCCCTCGGTCAGGATCGCGCAATACTCCGACCCGAGTGGTTCGAGCGCAGTAATCACTTTTTTGGTCGCATCCTCAAAACTCACATGAGTCTCTATCTTTGGCACGATCGGCACGCCTGTGTCGTAAGCGTGAATTTGATCGAGATTCAACACGCGTTTGCGCAGTGCATAATAACGGAACAAAGGCGCGAGTTTGGAGCGCACCGTCGATATCAAATTATCATAAACCGACAACGGAACGTCATCCCGATATAGTGCAGCGGCACGCGCCCCGGGATAATGGCGGGCACGCGCATTAAAAACATCCGCCCGCACCGAGGATGCCAGCGTTGACGCAAGAGTGTACTGATGCGCAGAGAATTCTTTGTAGAACTGATGGAACGCAGTTTTGCGAAGCTCCGCATTCCGCTTCACTAAAAAAGACCCGTAAGAGGATTGCGTGAGCTGCTTCTCGACGCCGTTTTCGTCGATTACCTTGCCGAAATCCATATCGACATTCGTTAATTGGGAAAACGTCTCCGCGTGCCCCCGCAACGCAGTGTGGCCCAGAGCGAGCAAGCGCTCCTCGGGAGTCGACAATGTGTGCGGCTTTAGTCGCCGCAATTTTCTCAGCGGAATCTGCCAGTCCCGCAACTCAGCAGTCGCGAGGAAAGATTCAAATGTCTGATCATCGATCGCCTGAATCTCGGGATCCATGTAGGCAGTCATCTCCCCGATGCGAGTCATCAAGTTCTCCAGCTGGCCTTCGCGGGTGAGTGACTCCGAATTGGAGCTGTCCTCGGAGGTCTTTAAGGATGCGTACTGCGCCAGACGTTCAATAAGCAGATTCACCTGCTTTGACGCTTCCATGGCGTCACGCAAAGCGACGGCCGACCCACCAAGCTTTCCCTCGAAGAGTGCCAATCCGGGGTACAGGCCCTGCAATGCGCTGAAGTCACGCTCCCAAGCCGCGCCATCTGCGTAAAGCGGGGGCAGGTCCCATGTATCCGCGGGGTTCACTTGATCTCTAGTAGGGGTCATACCTCGGAAAGAAAGCACACTCGCCCGCGTTCGGAAAGGCTGAGTCTGCCCCTACTCGCGCTGACCCCACAGTCAACTCCCTCCCCACCTTCCACCGCCCACCACTTGACCGATGGTCGCTTCGGTTACTCAAAAAACAGATGGCGCAATATCCCAACACGTTTTGATGGTAAAAATCCAGAACTCACCCCAACATTCCAGCCAACCCTTCATGGAAGAGTTTCTTACCAACTTACTGCGTGATTATGGAATCTGGGCGGCCCTTCTTTGGGCGCTCATCGAAACGGACCTGATTTTTCTGGTAATCGGAGCGTTTGCCAGCACCGGCCACCTCAACCCCTGGGCATGCTTTCCCGCGGCCGTGTTCTCAGCGCTGACGCATGACACGGTGGTCTTCTGGTTAGCGCATCACCGGGCTGCGTGGGTTCGCGCGAAACCTGCGTACCAGAAGGTCGGGCCAAAGGTGGAGCGCATCGCGAACAAAGTGGGCCCGTGGGAACTGTCACTGTGCAGGCCGTTGTACGGCACACGCTACCCCAGCGTAATCTTCTGGGGATTGCAGAAGCTATCATATCCAAAGTTTTGGTTCACGAACGGCGTGGGTCTCGTTCTTTGGGCGGGCTTACTCACAGCATTAGGCTACTACCTTGGGGATCAGATGGACAAACTTAAGGCCATGGTGCTTCACGCGCAGGAGGGACTGCTGGCGGCTGTCGCTGGCGGAATCGGTCTCTACGTGCTCTGGCGCTGGCTGCGCACCCGGAAGCAGTCCCGGAGCCGTCTAAACGAGCAGGTCGCCCAAAACGCAGACGTTTCCTAATTCCGCTCTGCAGCGTCCTGGACGCCGCTGCCAGAGCTGGCGTGCAACGATGCGCGCTTTTGAAAGGTTACGGCCCCTCCCACCTCCATGCTCACACGGATCAAGCTCGGTCAGTTTCGCTGCTTTGATGATTTTGAGACTGAATTCCACCCCAGCCTCAATCTGATTATCGGCCCGAACGCCGCAGGCAAAACCTCCCTGCTCGAAGCCGCTTGTGTGCTACTACGCCTACAATCCCCAAGAGCCTCAAAACTAGGCGATGTCATCCGGCATGACGCACGTGGTCTTTTTGTGGATGGGTTCTATGGTAGCGCGCATTTGCAGTTTTACTACAGCCCGCGGCGCAAGAAGCTCGCGCTTGATTCAGTGGAACAAAGCTCGGCGCTTGAGTACCTGAAATTTGGCAAGGTGGTGTGGTTTTCAAATACAGATATCGCACTGGTGCGGGGTACTTCGGATGTGCGGCGCCGCTTCATGGATTTTCTTGCAGTGCAACTCCACCCAGCTTACCGCAGCGCTTTGCGGAATTACGAACGAGCTCTGCGTGCCCGCAACCTCTTGCTTAAATCAAACATCCCGCGATGGCGCGAAATTGAAGCTTTCAACGAACCTTTGCTGAATGCCGGAAATCTTTTGATGGAAGCGCGCAAATCGTTCGTCACTGCGCTGCGTCCGCTCGCCCAGCTTGCTCACGGCGCGATTAGCGCATCGCGTGAAACTCTCGATGCAAAGTACGTTCCATCATGTGGAGTCGATTTCGCAGCGGCGCTCGAATCTGCACGCGGCGAAGACCTGCGCTTGAGACAAACAACCATGGGCCCTCACCGGGACGACCTTCAACTGACGCTCTCAAACGCGCCGGCCGCACTCGGTTCAGAGGGGCAACAGCGCACCCTCGCCATTTCATTGCGTCTTGCAGCGGCACGTTTAATCGAAGCCGACACGGGAACGCCACCCCTGCTACTTCTAGATGACATTTTCGGGGAACTTGATCTTGCAAGGCGCACAGCACTTCTGCGTGAACTCCCTGCGACATCACAACAAATCATCACAACCACAGAACTCGACTGGCTTCCGCAGGGGCTTTCGGCAAATATTCTGCGGCTGCC
>JACCED011912291.1_pt1 | contig 18497 bp, 12 predicted proteins | sample 7455021 | NCBI WGS metagenome assembly JACCED01 (sample SAMN15323456, study PRJNA562643) | freshwater metagenome | isolation source: river surface water | place: USA:Blue River Watershed | collected 2017-08-19 | reverse complement strand
CTTCACGAAACAGCCAACGACCGCTCTTCCACCCGCTTCCATCATGACGAAGAGGCAAAACAAAACCGACCGTCGCACCCAAACCTATACCGAACACACGGCGCAAACGCGACCGCTCCTCCGGGCTAGCAAGCCGCGAATCCTCAGCGCATACATTTACCGGCAACCGTTTCTCACGCCAAAGGTAGTAGTACGCATCCTCATAGGCTGGAATCACATCCGTCACATCCACTCCCATCCGCTCCGCAAGACATTGCGCAAATGACTGAGCCTCCGAAGGACCATGTCCCAGATCTTTTCCCTCGTCAGCAATCCACCGCTCGTCCTCCCAAACCGGCACGCCGTCCGAACGCCAAAACGCGTTCAGACTCCACCGCGGTAATGACTCGCCCGGATACCACTTGCCTTGACCGTAATGCAACAACGCCCCGCTCGTGAACCGGCCGCGTAAGCGACGAATCAACTCACCACCCAGCCGACGCTTCTCCTGGGACAACGCGCTGAAGTTCCACTCCAGTCCGTCCGGGTCTGATACCGAAACGAGCGTGGGCTCAGCACCCATCGTCAATCGCACATCACCACGTAGAAGGGCCTCATCCACCCGGTTCGCCAGCGAATCGATCCGAGCCCACTGCGAGGCTGTGTAGGGTAGAGTGACTCTCGGGGATTCAAAAATCCGCTCCAGCCGCATCTCGTGCTCCATCTGGGATTCACACGGATCCACTGCTCCAGAAACCGCAGCAGCGGAGGTGGGCTCCGGCGTGCACGAAAGCGGAAGATGTCCCTCCCCCGCGAGTAATCCCGAAGTCGGATCAAATCCAATCCAACCCGCTCCCGGTAAATACACCTCACACCACGCATGCAAGTCCGTGAAGTCCGAGTCCGTACCAGCAGGCCCCTCGACTGGCTTCACATCGGGCTTCAGTTGGATGAGGTATCCACTCACAAATCGCGCAGCGAATCCTAACCGCCGCAAGATTGCGCACATCAGCCACGCAGAGTCGCGGCAGGAGCCTGACGCCTTGGAGAGAGTCTCCCGCGGGGACTGAACACCCGGCTCCATACGGATCACATAACGCACATCCCGCATCAGCGCCTGATTCAGTTCGACCAAGAAATCCAGTGTCGCTAAGCCTCTATCCTGTGACCCGCTCCCACCCGTGAGAAGACGAGGCTCCGCTGAATCAGAAAGACGCTTCGACCACCTCTCAACGTACTGATCCAAAACCGCGTCGGACTCTCCAAGCACACGAAACGGGGCAAGATCCCGGACCAGCGACGAGTCATAGCTGAACGGGACCGTCGCTGCAGCATCCTCCAAGAAAAAATCGAACGGGTTGTAGACCGACATCTCCGCCACCAGATCGACCTCCACCTCCAAGGATTGCATCGGTTTTGGAAAAACCACCCGAGCACCCCAGTTCGAGAAAGGGTCCTGCTGCCAGTTGATGAAGTGTTCGCCCCCATGTATGCGGAGCGAGTAGCCCAACACGCGGGTCCGACAATGAGGCGCTGGCCTGAGCCGAATGATATGAGGCAAATGACTGACTGATCGGTCGTAGCGATAGGATGTTCGATGATGAAGAGCAACGTGGATAGCCATTGAGATTCTCCGGTTCGAGACGTGGGAACAGTGCTGCCTAGACTTGCCCTGGGGAGAAACCTCTCGGCGACATTACCACCCACTTTGGACATTGCGACCCCGAATCACGCCGACGAGCGCACACGACAAAACGCCCAAGGAGGACGAGGGACTCTCCCTTGCCGGTGGGAATATCTTGTTCAAGATTTCTCGAGATGAACCAGGCGATGCAGCAAATGCTCAATGCTCGTGCGCGCCCAAACCTCACTCCAATCCTGCTCCAGAACTGGACATCTCTGCTCTTCCTTCATTGGAAATATCCGGCAGAGGAAATTCAGTCGAGACTCCCGACCGGGCTCCTCGTGGACACATTCAACGGCGAAGCCTACTTGGGAGTTGTGGCCTTCCGGATGGAGTCTGTCCGTCCCGTCGGGTTCCCATCTCTGCCGTGGATTTCAAACTTCCTTGAACTCAATGTGCGCACCTACGTCCGAACCGCTTTCGGCGAGCCAGGCGTCTGGTTTTTCTCACTCGACTGCAACCGGTTGCCAGCGGTCCACATCGCTCGGACGTTTTTTGGGCTTCCGTATGAATCTGCGACGATGGAAGCACACTCGACGAAAACGATTCACTGCCGGCGCAATGGCTTCCGTGAGGTGGCACAGTACGCATGGACGGAACGCCACGCTCCCGTAGTGGCATCTCTCGGGTCTCTCGAGTTCTTCTTGGCTGAGCGCTACAACTTCTTCTCCACGCTGCGAGGGCGCATGTTTCGCGGCCAAGTGCATCACACACCGTATCCGCTATCCCACGCCGTCGTGAGTGAATGGAGCGATCTCCCCTTGCGATGGAACGGATTCAACGTGTCGCAACGCCCCCCAGATCTCGCCCACTGCTCGCCTGGCGTCTCCGTCGAAGCATTCCCCCTCTGCAAGCCGACCCCGTTCTAGCGAGTTTCCCCTCGGACGCGTGATGGCTTCAACTCGTCCCAAAAAATCTCACGGGGTAGGCGGTTTATGTTGAATCCAAGAGCATTCTGATCGAACTGACTCATCCCGAGTTTCGAAAATCGCATTCCACCAGAAGCCAACCCCTCGGAGGAGATCTGTTCGCGTGTGGGCAATTTTATTTGCTTGTGTGCGCATATACGAAATCGCACATTCCGGTGATGATCAGCGTATCCATCTTGCTAGCGACCCTCGTTGTCGCCTTCAGCAATGGCGCAAACGCAAACTTCAAAGGCGTCGCTTCCCTCTACGGCAGCGGTTCCACCACTTACCAAGCCGCTGTGCGTTGGGCCACCTTCACCACCGCTGCCGGATGCATCACCGCTCTCGTCCTCGCTAAACATCTCCTGATCGCCTTTTCTGGTCGTGGCCTCGTCCCCGATCAACTCGCCTCACAGCCCCTCTTCCTCCTCTCAGTCGCAATCGGCGCAGCCGTCACCGGAGGAATCGCCACCGCACTCGGATTTCCAGTCTCCACCACCCACGCACTGGTCGGCGCTCTCGTCGGTGCCGGACTCACCGCGAATCCCGCCGGTGTCGCCTGGCCTCACCTCTGGAGCACCTTTGCAAAACCCCTAACCCTCGGTCCCCTCATCGCCCTCCTCGTCGGATCTGGCGTGTACAAACTCGTTAGCCTCTTCGGAATCCTCGATCACCAGCGATCCCGTGCAGTCGATGTCTTCCACTTCTTGAGCTCCGGAGCCGTCTGCTATTCGCGCGGTCTGAATGACGCCCCAAAGATGGCCGCACTCCTCGTCGCGATCCCTTCCCTCGGCGACACTTGGGGAATCGGACTCGTCACCGCTGCCATGGCCTTGGGCGGGCTGATCAGCGCCGCACGAGTCGCGGATACCCTCGCGCACAAAATCACGGACATGACTCCGCCGCAAGGGCTGGTCGCCAATCTCTCAACCGCCGTACTCACCATCTCAGGTTCCCTCTACGGACTGCCCCTCTCAACCACCCACGTGTCCGTCGGTGCGCTCCTCGGCATCGGAGTCGCAACCCAACAAGCGCGCTGGAAAACCGCGATCCCCGTCCTTCTCGCATGGCTGATCACCTTACCGTGCGCAGCCCTCTCGGCATCCGTGGCGTATCGACTGATCGTCGCACTCTCTCCCTGATCAACTTCTCATGAACCCAACACAGAAAAACAGCATCACGCTCGCCACGAGCTGCTTACAAGCGCAACTCCATCGCCCCATCCGAAAGGGGCCAATCATCAGTTCGACCGCCAAACTTCTCTCACTCCTCGCCGCAGCGCCAGCCGGGCTCGCGACCCCAACTGGACTTAACAACATCCCCACCGCGGACACCGTCCCAAGCGGAACCCTTGCCATCCAAGCGTTCAGCAGCCTCGGCGGCCCAAATCAATTCGCGGCGAACGGTCCCGGCAAACACTCGTTTTGGATGGGATTCAAAACAGGACTCGAACTGCAACGCCTTCGCATCGAATGGGGGCTCGATAGTCCGCTGGCACCAGGCAATGCCGGCCCTCTCTTCGGCCAAGTCAAAACAGGGATTACCCCATGGGACAACGGACTCCTCACCTTTGGCGTCGCGGGCATTGCCCTGACCGACTCCAAAAGAGCCGGCGACCCGTTCTCCTATGGCATACTGTCACACGATTTCGGAATACTCCGGACCCACGTAGGGTATGGACTGCAAACCCGTGGTGACAGCGTTCTTCTCGGAGTAGATCGCAACATCAAGTTCTGGGACCGAGACCTGAATCTGAACGCGGATCTCGTTCAAACGCGGCTCGGTTACGGATGGCCCCCGCGATTGGGGCCAAATACCCCCTCAACAAACACATCGTCCTCGAGGCTTGGAGCAACTTTCCCGACCAAGGGACAGTAAGTTTCATCCGGAAAATCAACTTCGTCTTCCAGTTCTCATGACCACAACAACCAACCGGCAAACCACATCCATGAAAACCATCCTCCTCCTTCTTTTCTCTACATCCTGTCTCTATGCAGACATCGGACTCATCTCTCCAAAAGACGCTCAATCACTCATCAACCATCCCGATGCAACAAAGCGTCCCGTCGTGCTCGATACCCGAGGCGGATACAAAGACTACTTCAGAGGTCATCTTCCATCCGCGCATCACCTCAACTTCGACACCCTCAGAGGGACCGACCAAGCGGTTCCAGTTCAATATCTTCCAAACTCACTGACCACAACACTCTTGGAACGGGCCGGGGCCAATAAAAACCGCACCCATCTCGTGTACGCAACCGGAGCGCATCTCCCCAATGATGAAATTCTCAGCGCCTCCATGGTGGCATACGTCCTTGAAAAAGTGGGCATCGAAGATATTCGCATTGTGGACGGTGGCCTGGCTGGTTGGCAGAAGGCCGGGCTACCCGTGACCCAAGACTACTTCGGCAACCCCTCAGGAACGCTGCCCACGAAAGGACATCCTGAGATTTCTGCGAATATTGATGACGTGCTTTCCAACACGAAAAATCCCAGCGTCGTCCTCGTGGACGCGCGACCCATCAATGAGTTCGTTGGGGACGATGACGTGTGGTTGAGGAAAGGACACATCCCGGGCGCCGTCAACTTTCACTGGGCGCGATTGATGGATGCTGAAAACACGCACTTGTTCAAATCCTACCCCGAGGTCAAGGAACAGCTTGAAACCGCTGGGATCACCAAGGAGAAGGAGATCATCTGCTACTGCGGAACCTCACGTGAAGGCAGTTTGGTTCGGTTCTATCTCAAACACATCGCGGGGTATCCGAAAGTCCGTCTCTACGAGGGGGCCTGGAAAGAATATATCTGGTTGAAGGACAGGTCATTACAAGCCGAAACAGGCAAGAAGTAAAAGACGCCAGCCCCCTCCATGAGAGAGATTCATCCCGCAAGCAAGGGGACGTTCACCGAAGGACGTCCCCTCTCCTTTTGTACTGCGGCCAACCTCACCAACTCGACGCCTCATCCGTAAATCCAACGGAGACCGAATCTCCCGACGCACACAGACCCCGCCACAAAAATCAGACTCAATCCGAGCTTCACCCCCACCTCCGAAAGCCAACCTTGCATGCCCGTGAGCATCACCAACAACAATGCGCCGAAGACCATTGTCCGAGAAACCACAAACTCAAACGTCAGAGGCGTCCATTCCAACTCCACCCGACCCTCACGCACCGAAACATCCAACCAGTGGCACTCCCGTCCGGGGTCTCCCCCACATTTCAACACCTCCGCCACCCGCATCGCCCGCTGGCTACAATCCTCGAAACGTTCACACTTCCAAATCTCCAAGCCTGTAACCTTCCCCTTCCCCGTGATGGCTACCGCTTGATACTCCCAAGCGCCCGTGCCAGGGCCCCCTCCCCCCATCCGTCGCCCCCGCACAGTAACCCACTCCACACCCGAAAACTGATCCTTCCATTTCTTCACCTGATTGGTGAACACGCGATGTTCTGCCGCGATTCGCGCGATGGACTTCTCGCCCTTGTTCGCCTCTAAGGCAACGAGCGCCTTGAACTCCGGCGGGCAGTTCAGTCGGTTGCTGACTGGCTGGTCATAGATGTCGCGCATGGAGCAGAACGGTCCCACGAGCCAACACCGCGAAATCCATTCCACCGGCCGAACTTTCCGCAACCAACGAACCGACATGCGATCCCCGAATCCGCACCCTCCCCCCTGAAAATCATCACCTCGGTCCCGCGCGGTTTTTTTTCGCAGGTGCTCGCTGCGGAAGTTAGCACGAGACTGAGAAAGACTTATCGCCCGACCCAAAAAGACGTAACCGAATAGCCCGAACTGCCGAACACACCCCTCGTCAAGAGGCACGGAAACCTTTTCCAATCAGTCTTCAAAAAAAAGGGGTTCCCATGGACGGGAACCCCTTCTTCAAACACTGATTTAACGGTTAAGCCGTCGCGTCTTCAGACTCGATTTCATCACCGTAACCTGGACCATTCGAGCGCACAGAAACGTTCCGATATCCTGGGAAACCCGTTCCTGCAGGAATGAGATGCCCCATGATGACGTTTTCCTTGAATCCACGAAGATGATCCGTGCGTCCAAGCGTCGCCGCCTCGGTCAACACTCGAGTCGTATCTTGGAACGATGCTGCCGAGATGAATGACTCCGTTTCGAGCGATGCCTTGGTGATTCCAAGGAGAACGGGTTCAGACTTCGCGGGAGCACCCCCCTGCTTCTTGATACGCTCGTTTTCATCCTCGAACGCAAGCCGATCGACCTGATCACCCCAAAGCATGGTCGTATCACCGGGTTCCACGATGCGAACCTTGCGAAGCATCTGGCGAATGATGATTTCGATGTGCTTATCGGCGATTTCCACCCCCTGGAGGCGATAAACCTCCTGAACTTCGTTCACGAGATGCTCCTGAAGCGCTTCATCACCAAGGATTTCAAGAATATCCTGCGGAGGCACCGCACCTTCAGTCAAGGGTTGCCCCTTTTCCACGCGATCGCCGTCCGGAACGATAATATGTTTGCTGAGCGGTACGAGATGCACCTCACGGCGAAGCTCAACACCATGAGCATCCTCTTCCGTCACAATGACCTGACGCTTGCCGCGCGTCGTGTCGCCCCACTTCACGTTACCACTGATTCGCGCGATTTCCGCAGACTCCTTCGGACGACGCGCTTCGAACAGCTCGGCAACGCGAGGCAACCCGCCAGTGATGTCCTTCGTTTTTGCGACCTTACGCGGTGTCTTTGCAAGCAACTGACCAGCTTGTACCTCATCACCGTCCTTCACCGACAAATGAGCGCCAGCAGGAATCGAGTAAGACTCCTCTTCTTTGCCCTGCTTGTTGATGATTGCGATTTTCGGATGCTTCTCGCCCTTGTGCTCGATAACAACCCAACCCGGTTCCTTGGTCGCCTCGTTCACTTGCTTGCGCACCGTCACGCCCAAAACCATGTCCACGAACTTCACCTTCCCTGGATGACGAGTCAAAATCGGGACAGAGTGCGGATCCCATTCAGCGAAGGCTTGCCCCTTCTTCACGTTGCTCCCTGAAGAGAACTTGATGCGCGTTCCGAGCACCATGCTGTACTCCTCAAGCGCTTTCCCTTCGCGGTCGATGATCGCCACCTTGCTCGACTTTGTAACGACAATGAACTCACCTTCAACTGAGGCCACACACTGACTCTCGTCGAACGTAATCGTACCGTCATTCTTCGCCTTCAAAATCGGCTGTTTGAAGGTCTGAGACGCAACCCCTCCAATGTGGAAGGTACGCATGGTCAACTGAGTGCCGGGTTCACCAATCGATTGAGCAGCGATAATCCCGACTGCCTCTCCCAAACGGACCAACTTTCCGGTGGCAAGATTGCGACCATAGCACTTCGCGCAAATGCCGCGCTTGGACGCGCAGGTAAGCACCGAGCGAATACGAATCCCTTTATTGTCAGAATCCCACTCACCAATGGCCTGTGCAGCAAGTTCATCAATGAGATCACCCTTGCGGACGATATAACGTTTCGCTCCCGAGGCTGTTTTGTCATCAACGTCCTGACAAGACACACGGCCAATAATACGGTTCTTCAGCTCAACCACCTCTTCGTCGCCTTCAAAGATGGCTTGCATAATGATGCCCGCATCTGTTCCGCAGTCCTCATGGACAACGATCACATCCTGAGCACAGTCAACCAACTTACGGGTCAGGTAACCCGAATCAGCAGTCTTCAACGCCGTATCGGCAAGACCCTTACGAGCGCCGTGTGATGAGATGAAGTACTCAAGAACAGTCAACCCTTCACGGAAACTCGAGGTAATCGGCTGCTCGATGATCGAACCGTCCGGCTTGGCCATCAGACCACGCATCCCTGCCAACTGCTTGACCTGCTGGCGATTACCACGCGCACCCGAGTCGACCATCAACCACACTGGATTGATTTCTTTCCGCCCTTCGTTGAAGTCGAGGGTACGGAACATGACGTTCGCGATTTCTTCCCCCGCTTGGGTCCAGCTATCGACAACCTTGTTGTAACGCTCACCATCAGTGATGATTCCGTCACGGTACTGCTTGCCATACAACTCGACCTTCTCGTAAGCCTTCTTGACCTCAGTGTACTTCTCTTTCGGGATAATCATGTCGACAATCCCAATCGAGACGCCGCACTTCATCGCCCAGTAGAAGCCCATGTCCTTCAACCGATCGAGCGTTTCAACTGTCGCTTGATGTCCAGCGAGTTGATAGGTGCGAAGGATGATGTCGGAAATCTGCTTCTTACCGCAACCCTTGTTGAAGAAACCGACGGCTGACGGCCAAATCTGATTGAAGATGACGCGTCCCGCAGTGGTTTCAATCACTCTCGACGTCGCATCACCATAAGCCGTCGTTGAGTTACCGAGATCCGGATTCTTGAATCGAATACGATCGTGAATCTTCACCGAACCCTCAGACAGCGCGAACTCAACCTCATGCGCCTCTGCGAACAAAGGCAACCTGGCCCCTTCAGACATCTCCGCCTTGCGGGGGGCCTGTGTGAGATAATAGCAACCAACAATAATGTCCTGAGAAGGAGTCATCACCGGCTTCCCACTCGACGGCGAGAAAATATTGTTCGAGGCCAGCATGAGCATCCGAGCCTCCATCTGGGCCTCGACCGACAACGGAACATGCACTGCCATCTGGTCACCATCGAAGTCAGCATTGTAGGCCGTGCAGACCAAAGGATGGATGCGGATCGCCTCCCCCTCAATCAACTGGGGTTCAAACGCCTGAATCGACAAGCGATGGAGTGTGGGAGCGCGGTTCAGAAGAACAGGATGTCCCTTCGTAACCTCCTCAAGAATGTCCCAAACCTCAGGGGTCTGCCGGTCAATCATCTTCTTCGCACTGCGAACAGTGTGCACATAACCGCGCTCCTTGAGGATTCGGATGATGAACGGTTCGAATAAAACCAACGCCATCTTCTTCGGAAGACCGCATTGGTGAAGTTTCAGCTCAGGCCCGATAACGATAACGGAACGGCCTGAGTAATCGACTCGCTTACCAAGGAGGTTCTGACGGAACCGCCCCCCCTTACCCTTAAGCATATCCGAAAGCGACTTGAGGGGACGATTCCCCGCTCCAGTCACGGCACGCCCATGCCGACCGTTGTCGAACAACGCGTCAACCGCTTCTTGGAGCATACGCTTCTCATTTCGAATGATGACATCCGGGGTCTTCAACGATTTGAGGTTTCTCAAACGGTTGTTCCGGTTGATCACCCGACGATACAAGTCGTTCAAGTCCGACGTCGCAAACCGACCACCCTCAAGCGGAACCAGCGGACGCAAGTCCGGAGGAATAACCGGCAACTGGGTCAAAACCATCCACTCAGGCTTGGTCCCAGAGTTCTTGAAACCCTGAACGAGCTTCAGTTGTTTGGCGAACTTCTTTCGATTCTGCTTGGACTTCGTGTTCGCAATCGCATCGTTTAACTCTTTCTCCATCAAGGAAAGGTCGATGCGTTCCAATGCTTCGCGGATTGCCTCAGCACCCATACCGGCCTTGAAGCCGTCGTATCCAAACTCCGTCAGGGCCGTTTGATATTCAGCTTCAGTCAGCAACTGATGCTTGTTCAAGTTCGTTCCTTTCGGGTCTACCACGAGGTAGTCTTCGTAATAAATCACCCGCTCCAACTCGCGCCCCGTCAGGTCCAGCATCAAGCCAATCCGAGACGGCATGCACTTGTAGAACCAGATGTGGGTGACCGGAACCGCCAACTCGATGTGCCCCATGCGCTCACGACGCACGCGGGCCAGAGTGACTTCCACTCCACAACGGTCACAAAACACTCCTTTATGCTTAATCCGCTTGTATTTCCCGCACGAACACTCCCAGTCACGAGTCGGACCGAAAATCTTCTCACAGAACAAACCGCCCTTTTCGGGCTTGAAGGTGCGGTAGTTGATCGTCTCGGGGTTCTTAACTTCTCCCTTACTCCAACTCTTGATCGACTCCGGATCCGCCACGGTAATCCGAACGCGGTCAAATGCGCTCAAACGGTCGTCACCAATGACATCACGGAAGGTAGGACTTTCGCTCATATGAAACTTGAATGATTTTTGTTGCGGGGGGCGCTGTCCTCAGCCGCCCCCAAATTTTGGGTTCTTTTAGTAAACAGCCTGGCTTAGCGGAGACCGTTCGCGGGACCACTTGCCTTCACGTCAAGACCAAGAGATTGCATCTCCTTGATCAACACGTTGAACGACTCAGGCGTCCCAGCTTCCAGCGAGTTGTCACCTTTCACGATGGACTCGTAGATTTTCGTACGCCCTTGAACGTCATCGGACTTCACTGTCAGCAACTCCTGCAACGTGTACGCTGCACCGTATGCCTCCAACGCCCATACCTCCATCTCCCCGAAACGTTGTCCGCCATACTGCGCTTTCCCGCCAAGTGGCTGTTGCGTAACCAGTGAGTACGGACCAACAGCACGCGCGTGAATCTTGTCCGCCACCAAGTGACCGAGCTTCATCATGTAGATGTACCCCACAACCACCTGCTGGTCGAACGCGTCGCCCGTACGACCGTCGTAGACAGTCGCCTTGCCGTTCTCGTTCACCCACTTGAAACCTTCCACTTGTCGCGCCTGCTTCAAGAACTCAAGCACTTGAGCCTCCTTGATCCCATCAAACACCGGAGTGGCCACCTTGAACCCGAGGGCCTTGGCCGCTACCCCCAAATGTGTTTCGAGAACCTGCCCGACGTTCATTCGCGAAGGCACCCCGAGTGGGTTCAACACGATGTCGACTGGCGTCCCGTCAGAGAGGAATGGCATGTCTTCTTCAGGGACAATCCGAGCGACAACGCCCTTGTTCCCATGGCGACCCGCCATCTTATCTCCCACGGACAACTTCCGCTTGGAGGCGACATACACAGTCACCTGCTTGATGATTCCAGGATCGATGTCATCCCCACCTTCAAGGCGCTCCATGGAGTTGTCATGCTCCTGCTCAAGTTCTTGGAACCGATGCTCGAACGATCCAATAATCTCCCTGATCTTGTTACGGATTGGGGAAGGATCCACTTCGACATGCTCATGAACTTGAGAGAGTTTCCGTAACAACGTCTTCGTGATTTTGCGATTCGCAGGAATGATAATCTCCCCTGTCTGAGCGTTCACCACGTCCAACGGAATTTTCTCATTCAGAAGCGTGTTCGCCAGAGCTTCCGTCAACTGCTCGTGCAGGTCATTCTTCCGACGCTGGTAATCTTCCTCAGCCTGCTTTTGCTGACGCTTGCTTTCAGCCGAGGTGATCTTGGTCTTCTGAACTTCCTTGTTCCTGCCGGAGACCTTCACATCCATCACGATGCCATACGTCCCCGAGGGAACCGTCAACGAGGTGTCCTTAACATCTGCGGCTTTTTCACCGAAAATCGCCCGAAGCAGACGCTCTTCCGGCGCCAACTCCGTCTCGCTTTTCGGAGTGATCTTGCCCACGAGAATATCTCCAGGCTTAACCTCCGCTCCAATTCGAATGACGCCATCCGGACCCAAATTACGTAACGCCTCTTCCGAAACATTCGGAATGTCACGGGTGATTTCTTCCGGTCCAAGCTTCGTGTCCCGCGCTCCAATCTCGAACTCATCAATGTGAATCGAGGTGTAGATGTCCTCCTTCACGACGCGCTTCGAAATTGCGATAGCGTCCTCGAAGTTATACCCGTTCCAAGGCATGAACGCGACCAAGACGTTCCGCCCCAAAGCCAACTCACCAGCCTCGCAGTTCGGTCCGTCTGCAATCGCCTGGCCCTTCTTGACCTTGTCGCCACGCTTCACCGTCGGGCGTTGATTGATGCAGGTACTCGCATTCGAGCGCATGAACTTTCGGAGTTCATACACGTAAATGCCCTCTTCGGGAGCGTGCTTCAGCTTCTTCTTCGCCTCAGGCATCTCTCCGTCCTTCGTCACCACAATCTGATTGGCGGTCACCGATGCAACTTTCCCGTCCCCTTCTGACACGACCACCGCACGGGAATCACGCGCAACCTTCCCCTCCATCCCCGTTCCTACGAACGGCGATTCCGAAATCAGGAGCGGCACACCCTGGCGTTGCATGTTCGAACCCATCAACGCGCGGTTCGCATCATCATGCTCCAAGAACGGAATCAACGAAGCAGCCACCGAAACCAACTGCTTGGGCGAGATGTCCATGTAGTCAACCTCGACCGGTTCCTTCTCCAAAAAGTCACCGCGCAAGCGCACGGAAACTTTGTTGTTCAAAAACTTACCACTTGCGTCATCAATCGGCGAGTTCGCCTGAGCGATGATATAGTTCTCCTCTCGATCACCCGTGAGGTAGTCGATTTTTGACGTCACTCGGCCTTTCTCCACTTTGCGGTAAGGCGTTTCAATGAAACCAAAGTCATTGATCCGAGCGTAAGTCGACATCGAGGAAATCAAACCAATGTTCGGACCTTCAGGCGTCTCAATTGGGCAAATCCGCCCATAATGGGAAGGATGAACGTCACGCACTTCGAATCCAGCACGATCGCGACTCAACCCTCCTGGCCCAAGAGCAGACAGACGACGCTTGTGGGTCAACTCGGCCAGCGGATTGGTCTGATCCATGAACTGGCTCAGCGCGTGCCGCTGGAAGAAGTCGCGAATCGTGGCCGACAACGCCTTCGGATTGATGAGCTTCTGAGGAGACATCCCCTCCAAATTCTCGAACAGAACCATCTTTTCGCGCACGGTCTTCTTCGTCCGGTCCAACCCAACCCGGCATTGATTATAAAGCAACTCGCCAACCGTACGAACCCGACGCGAGCCAAGGTGGTCGATGTCATCAAGCGTGCCTTTGCCTTTGCGCAAACCAATCAGGTACTGAATGGCAGCCACAAAGTCCTCTTTTTCGAGAACCCGACGCTCCAAATCTGTTTCCAATCCGAGTTTGACGTTCAACTTGTGCCTTCCCACACGACCGAGATCATACTTCTCGGCATCAAAGAACATCCGCTTCAGAAGATTGCGAGCATTCTGCACCGTTGGCGGATCGCCAGGACGAAGACGCTTGTAAATCTCTTTAAGCGCCTCTTCCTCTGTCTTCGCATCGTCCTTTCGAAGCGCCCGGATGATTGAACTGTCCTCAGCAGTGTTGATGACTGCAATCCCTTCAACTCCAAGCTTTTTCAACTGACGCAACCGCTCAATCTCAAGAGGTTCGAAGGCCTTGATCAATAGGGCCTCTCCATCCTTCACGTCTTGAACCGCCACAAATTTGGTCAACTCGGCGGGTGGAATGTTATCAACATCCTTCAGCTTCAAGCGCTGAATGACATAAAAGAGCTTCAAGATTTCGTCATCGGACGAATAACCCAGCGCGCGCAGCAACGTGGTTGCCAAGAACTTGCGCCGACGCTTACGACGATCCATGTAGACATACAGGAGATCGTTCGTATCGAACTGCAGCTCCAACCAACTGCCACGATCGGGGATAATCCGGAAAGAGTAGAGCTGCTTCCCGTTCGGGTGGGTTGAGCTCTCAAACGCAATCCCCGGCGAACGGTGAATCTGTGAGACAACCACGCGCTCAGCACCGTTGATGATGAATGTGCCCTCAGGAGTCATCAGTGGAACCTCGCCCATGTACACTTCCTCGCGCTTCGTGCCGCGGTCATCCTTCAATGCAAACTCCACATACAAAGGGGCACTGTAAGTCTGCCCCTCGCGCATGGATTCGCGAATGGTCATCGGAGCCTCTTTCAGAGTATACGAGAGGAAATCTAACGTGTATTTCCCGTCAAAGCTGCTGATCGGGAAAACTTTCTTGAAGACAGCCTGAAGCTGGTGTCCTTCGTGTTCGCGTTTCGACAGCGGTACCTCCGTCTGAAGAAACTGGTTGTAGGAATCGACCTGTATTTCGATGAGGTTCGGTGGCTCGATGCCTTCTTTGATTTTTCCGAAGTTGATGCGCTCAGACATGAGTGACAAGGGTATGGCTACAGTTCAACCGACTTCTCCTTCATCGAAGAAATCGGTATGCGGATGAATCCGCAGAACTAGGGGGGATAGTTATCTCCCCCAGTTCTGCACACTCGACCAGCTTTTTGTCAGAATTGCATAGCCCGTGGCGCCGTTTAACACAGCACCACGGGTTAAAATGTCGTTACTTGACTTCGACCTTGGCACCAGCGGCCTCGATCTTCTTACGGATGTCCTCAGCTTCGTCCTTGGACACGCCTTCTTTAATGGTCTTCGGCGCACCTTCAACGAGAGCCTTCGCCTCAGCCAAGCCGAGACCTGCGACTGCCGCACGGATTTCTTTGATGACTGCGATTTTATTCGCGCCCGCATCCTTCAGGATGACGTCAAACGAGGTTTTCTCCTCAACGGGAGCAGCCGCAGCAGCAGGTGCAGCAGCTGCAACGGCCACAGGAGCCGCGGCGCTCACGCCCCACTTTTCTTCTAACTGCTTCACCAAGTCAGCGACTTCCAAAACGGTCAAGCCACTCAACTGTTCAACGATTGCACTAATGTCTGCCATATGTTTGTTTGGTTTCGTCGTGCGAAGAGCCCTTCAGCGATTATCTCGGTGAGCCCACCGAGCGACAAGGTACCTTAGTTTGTTGTTGTTTTTCTACTGATTCCCTTTTTCGGGAATTTTGCTTTTCAGCAAAACCAGAAAGCCTCCATCGGCTTGTTTCCAAGCCGACAGAACCCCTTCCGGAAAACTTCTCTACGCCGCAGCGTCCACCTTCGCCTGAAGCACTCGCGCCAACGACGCGCCTGGCTCGTTGAGGGTACGCACCAACTTGCTCGCAGGAGCCTGCAATACACCGAGGAGCGTTGCCAAGAGGACCTCTCTCGACGGCAAATCAGCAATCGCCTCCACTTGCGCCTTACTAACGCTCAACCGGTCGACAATACCACCACGGATCTCCGTCTTTTTCGTTTCAGCCGCAAAGGTCTTCAAAACCTTGGCCGCAGATGCCGCGTCTTTGTCACCGACGACGACCGCCGTTTGCCCCTTCAACACTGACGAAAGGTCGGGCAACCCTACCTCTGACAATGCCTTCTTGAGAAACGTGTTTTTGACAACGGTCACACGGCTTCCTGCCGCCACAAGCCGAGTACGAAGCTCCGAAAACTGAGACACTGTCAAACCCGTGTAATCGAGGATGTACACGAATGGCGACTCGTTAACGGACGAAGCGATGTCAGCAACAATTAGCTTTTTTTCCTGACGCATAAAATGAGTTAATTAGAACTTAACAAATGGAGCGACATCCAAACGGATTCCCGGAGACATGGTCGAAGCCATCACGATACCTTCCACGAACCGCCCTTTTGCAGACGCAGGCCGCGACTTCACCACGGCATCAATCACCGCTGTCCCGTTTTCACGCAGCGCGTCATCACTGAAAGAGATTTTTCCGACTGGCACCGCAATGTTTCCATTTTTATCGAGCTTGAACTCAACACGGCCCGCCTTCACTTCGCGCACAGCCTTCGCTGTGTCGTCCGTAACCGTCCCCGTCTTTGGGTTCGGCATCAGGCCCCGAGGCCCGAGAACTTTACCCAGCTTCCGGACTTCCGCCATGCACGCGGGCGTCGCGATTGCGACATCGAAATCCTGAAAACCACCGACGCATTTCTCCACCATGTCCTTGTAGCCAACGTACTCAGCGCCAGCTTCGCGAGCGGCTTCTGCAGCAGCACCTTCAGCAAAGACCAACACTTTCACGGACTTTCCAGACCCGTGCGGGAGCGGACAGGTGCCGCGGACCATTTGATCTGATTGCTTCGGGTCCACGCCCAACCGGAATGACAGAGTGACCGTCTGGTCAAACTTCGTCGCGGGAAGCGCTTTGAGGACGGAAACCGCCTCTTGCAATCCATATTGTTTCGCTGCAACAACCTTTTCGGCGGCAGCCCGATAGCGTTTGGATCTTTTGATAGCCATAACTGTTGCAGTTCAAACGGGACCATCTCCGAAACCACATCCACCTGAACAACAACTTGTTGCTTCAGGCAAAAGTGGCCGCGAGGGAAAGGTACACCTCCTGCGTTTTGTTTTGCTTGGGTCGTCGATATTCTCCGCCCCCTCACCAACGTCCACAAAAAAACCGATAAATTGTGTCGTCACACCTCCGCACGGGGCTAACGAACCCCAAGACGGGAGCCAGTCCCGCCATTTGGGAGGCTTGTGAAATATTTCACAAAATCCCCTTGCTCGTACCCAACTGCGCTCCCTACTTGTATCACGTTTTTTCAAAATCATGGCGTCCTCGTCCAAAGAAATACTCCACCCAGAAGCTGCAAATCGCACCGCCGCAGCGCTGGAATCAATGATTGAGTCCACCGATTCGTCGGGGCGCCAACCCTTGGTCGACACCCTCGGTGAAAAGCTCATCCTGAACATGGGGCCGTCCCACCCCGCGACACACGGGGTTCTGCGGGTCATCCTTGAGCTCGACGGTGAAATCATCACAAAGGCCATCCCTGATGTCGGATACCTTCACCGTGGTGATGAGAAAATTGCAGAAAACATGACGTACAACCAGTTCGTCCCTTACACGGATCGGCTGGACTACCTTGCCCCCCTTGCCAACAACGTCGCATACGCAATGGCGGTCGAGAAACTCATGGGCTGGGAGTTACCTCCACGCGGTCAAGCGATACGCCTGATTTGCTGTGAGTTGGCGAGAATCTCCTCGCACCTACTCGGCCTCGGTGCTTTTGCCATGGACACGGGCGCCATGACGGTCTTCCTGTACACCTTCACCGAGCGCGAGAAAATCTACAACCTCTGTGAGCAGATTTCCGGTGCCCGCTTCACCACCAGTTACACACGAATCGGCGGGATGACGCGTGATCTGCCAGACGCCTTCTTCCCAATGGTGCGCAAGTTTCTCGAGGAGTTCCCTCCGGCACTTGACGAAATCGACAACCTTCTTTCGAGGAACCGGATTTTTGTCGATCGGACGAAAGATGTGGGCGTTATCTCCCGCGAGGATGCGATTGCGTACGGGCTATCCGGTCCAAATCTCAGGGGTTCCGGCGTCGATCATGACCTGCGTAAGAAACAACCGTATTTGGGTTACGAACAGTACGATTTCGACGTTCCCGTGGGCTCTGCTGGCGACTGCTACGACCGTTATCTCGTTCGCGTTGAGGAGATGCGACAATCCGTATCCATCCTGAAGCAGGCTCTTGCCAAGTTGCCCTCGGGCCCGATCACGGTCTCCGACACAAAAAACTTTCCTCCTCCCAAAACCTCCGTTCTGACCAAGATGGAGGAACTTATCCACCACTTCATCCTGCACACGGAGGGTATCCAGGCACCTGAAGGCGAGGTCTATTTCGGTGCTGAAAATCCCAAGGGAGAGCTCGGTTTCTACATCCAGTCCAAAGGGGGAGGCGTTCCTTACCGACTCAAAATTCGCGCTCCCTCATTCGTGAACCTGAGCATTTTGGACAAAATCCTTCCCGGACACATGCTGAGCGACGTGGTCTCCATCCTAGGCTCTCTCGATTTTGTAATGGGCGAGTGCGATCGATAACGCGTCGACGGTCAAGAAACCCCAACCAGCCAACACCCCTGAGATTGCCCCTTCTTCGAAGCAAGCTCCGACTCGAGTGCACGGTCCGCATGGTGACATGCGCGGCCACGCTCATCGTTTGCGCCTGCAAACCAGAAATCAAGGAGAGTAATATCGAGGCGGTGAACGCACGTCACGACGCCGCCCAGTCCTCCTCAAGGAGCCACCTCTCGCCCAAAGAAGTTGAATCCATCTTGGGGCAACCAAGCCGGGTTGAGCGCACTGAGCTAGAACTGGAAACGCAGAAAAAGCAAATCCCAGTGACCCGCTACTATTACGAACAAGACGGCAAATCCCTCGAGGTCCATTTCATCGACAACAAGCTGGTTTCGAAAATCCCGAAGCTTTCGGACCAAGAACCTGCAAACCGCCCCTGAT